>Ga0307378_10000136_pt1 | contig 134777 bp, 136 predicted proteins | sample UN1MG_FD_202238 | JGI IMG/M metagenome (GOLD analysis project Ga0307378, IMG submission 202238) | Soil microbial communities from Risofladan, Vaasa, Finland - UN-1 | ecosystem: Environmental > Terrestrial > Soil > Coastal area > Acid sulfate soil | place: Finland: Risofladan, Vaasa... | reverse complement strand
TCCAGCTAAAGGCTCTTAATAGGTTCGGAAAATAACCCCCTGTTCTTTGAAGACTACCGTCTTCATAAACGAGCTGGCAGGAAGAAATGCCTATTTTTTCATTCTTTTCCATCCAATCAACCACCTTCTTTAAAGAGTTTTCTTTAAGAATGGTGTCGGAGTTAAGAAGGAGAAGATATTTCCCTTTTGCCTTCTTGATTCCCTGATTATTGGCGGCGGCAAAACCCAAGTTAGAACGGTTGGCTATCAAAGTTATAGCTTGTTTATCCGAATCAATGCGAATAGGCCTGCCACTTTCGCTTTCTTTCTTAGATGATTTACCAGGCAGGCTCACGAATTGAAGTGAATGATCTTTGGCGAACTCTTTTACTGTCTCGGGACTACCATCTTGAGAATCGTTATCCACCACAATCACCTCAAATTTAATGCCCTTCGTATATTTAAAAACAGAATCAAGGCACTGTTTAAGAAGTTTTTTAGTGTTATAACTAACGACGATGACGGAAAGATCCATAAACTCTAGTAACCTCCCTCTTGAGGAAAATAAGAACCGCCATCACTCCCAGGAATAAAATAATTCTAATTAAGGGGTTAGAATAAACAGGCAGAACCACTATTTTGGCCTTGTATTCCTCGCCTTCATAAATGAGAGTCGGCCTCCTTTGCTCAGGCTTAACAAAAGGGTCATTGGCCGGCTCATGGCCATTAATGTAGAATGACTCTTTAAAAGGATGGACAATCTCCTCTAGATATGAACTAAGAACCGTATCGTGAATGACTACCCAGGCATATTCTGGGGGATGATTTAATTTCAGGCTGGGAAGAGGAAAGCCAAATAGGCGAGAGCGAGAATAGTGTTCTTGGTAAAAAGCGATCACCTCTTCCCGACTAAGGTTAGTAAAGTAAGCATAGAGATGGGGAATTTCGACCGTATCACCGGGCAAATTAGATTTCACACTTTCGGGCAGGGCTGGCGGCTCGGCTGGAGCAGGGAGGAGAAGATAGGCTAGGGCAAATAGAGCAATAGAGCAATAGAACAATAGAGAAACTTTTTTGAACCTATTCATCAAGTTATTGAAATAATCGTGCCCGACCCAATTTATAATGGTAGTCCTTAATTCTCCTCTCGCCTATCTCTCTGGCAGGCACGCCGCCAACAATCTTTCCTGGCGGAATATCCTTAGTCACCGCCGCCGCCGCGGCCACGACCGCGCCTTTGCCGATTTTCACTCCCGGAAGAATAATTACTCTTGGGCCAATAAAAGCGTAATCCTCAATCACCACTGGTTCCTCAATGGCCTTCATATCCTCTTGATGAACATCGTGCTCGCTGTTATAAATCATCACTTCAGAGGCGATATCAACGTGATTACCTATCTTGAGCGGTGCTCGTCCGTCGAGAAAAGCGTGATTACCGATAATTGAATCTTCGCCAATTTCAATTCCGGCGGGATAAAAGAAGTTCGCCCCCATGTGAATGGTTGAACCTTTGCCAATTTTCATTCCGACCAAACGGTAAAAGATATTTCGGACAGAGTGGAAAGGAATGTTTCCCACCCAACGGAGCAACATCAACTTAAAATCCAATCCCCAATTGTAAAACCTGATAAAGGCCCGGTTGAAGGCTTCTCTAATAGAGATTTTATTGCCATGTTTGTCAGAGAAAACAATTCCTCGACTGGTTATCTTAATATTTTCTGAATAGAACATTATTTTTTACCCACTTTTTCTAAAACTTTTAAAGTCTGTTCGGCACACTTCTCCCAAGAAAATTTTTTGGCTTGTTCTAAACCCTTTTCTACTAGCTCATCTCGATTATCAATCGCCTCTTTTATCCCTCGAGCGATGTCTTCCGGCTGATAGGGATTCACAACCACCCCAGCCTCACCGACAACTTCAGGCAGACTGCCGGCATTGGAAACAACCACCGGCACTCCGCAAGCCATGGCGTTCACTGCCGGAATACCAAAACCTTCCCAAAACGAGGGTAAGGTAAAAACCTTGGCTCCTACCATCAAGGCAGGCACGTCTTCTTCATCAACAAAGCCGGTAAAAACCACCCTCTCTTCTAATCCTAATTCTTTAACCTTCTCGAAAATTGATTGATATAACCAGCCCTTCTTGCCAGCGATGACAAGGGTGATTGGTGACTGGTGATTGGTGACTGGTGATTTTTTTCTGATCACTGATCGCTGATCACTGATCACTAGTTTAAATGCCTCTAATAATCCCTCAATATTTTTTCTCGGCTTTAAAGTGCTCAGGAATAAGATGTAATCATCCTTAATCCCATACTTCTTCTTTACCTTATCAATCTTAATCTCTGATAATTGTCCGCCAGCTGGCGGATTAAATCTTTTCCCGTCGTATCCCAGATAAGTGATTGTTACCTTATCTCGATTGACACCGTAGTACCTAATTATATCATTCTTGGTCGATTCGGAAATGGCAAAAATATGGGTCGCTCTTTTAATGGAAAAGGAGGTCCAAAACTTAAGCTTCAGGAGAATAGGCCTAGTCAATTCCTGGGGAAAACGAAAGTGGCCTAAATCCATAATGGAAATCACGAAGGGAAGAGAGAGGAACAAAGGCAAATAATGACCAGGATTGAAAACAACGGCTGGTTTTGGACGTTCTTGACGTAGAGCTCGAGGTAAACCGAAAATATTCCAAAGCCTGGGCGGGCCCATCACCCGATAGCGCCAACCTTTTCTCTCCTTGGGTAAATCAGGCAAGGGCGGACTAGGAAGATAAACAAGATAATCATTTTTTTTATCAATTTGGTAAATCGCCTTCATTAACTCAAAGGCGTATTGATTTGAACCCACTCTGTTTTTAATATTGGCTTCGTAACCAACAAAACCAATCAACATCTCTGTGCCTCCTGGTATACTTTTAGAGTTTCTTGAGCCGTTTTCTCCCAAGAGAATTCTTGAGCTCGGGCTCTCCCCTTCTTAATTAGTTCTTCTTTGTTCTCTAAGGCTTTTTGAATTCCCCTAGCAATCTCTTCAGTCTTCCCCGGATTAACCAAAATCGCCGCGTCTCCAGCCACTTCCGGCATGCTTGAAATATTGGAAGTAACCACCGGGCAACCAGAAGCCATCGCTTCTAAGATGGGTAAGCCAAAGCCTTCATAAAGAGAGGGATAAACAAAGACTTGAGCACCCGCGTACAACCCTGGAAGGTCTTCTTCGGCAACATAACCAAGCAATTTAATATTACTGTCTACTGTCTTCTGTCTACTGTCTTCTGTCATTAATTCTTTTCCCCAACCAAACTTGCCTGCGATGACTAAAGTGAGCGGTGATTGGTGAGCAGTGACTGATGATTGGTTTCTGGTCACTGACCACTGGTCACTGACCACTAAATTAAACGCTTCAATCGCCCTCTCAAGATTTTTTCTTGGTTCTCGAGTGCCCACCATGAGGACATAATCAGTTTTAATCTGATACTTTTCTTTAATTTGTTTAACTCTCGCGGTTGAAACTCTTTTTTGATAAGCCTCGCCTGGTGCTTCGTGAATGACCCGAATCTTTCTGGGGGAAATCTTAAGGATGTCAACAATGTCTTGCTTAGTACTCTCGGAAACAGAGATGATGAGAGCCGACTCTTTCTTCACCCATTTTAGTTTGCGTTCGAAATTGGCAACAATATCATGCCCCCCTCGCCTCTCAAATCTCTCGGGATATTTATAAATAATGAGGTCATGAATCGTTGTCACTTTCGGATATTGAGAAGGCGGCTCAAGCCAATCAGAAGTATGGAAAACATCAACCCTCCCGATCAATTTCTCAATCGGCAAGACATGAAAACGATTCCATAACTGCTCCAAGAGAAGAGGGGGAAACTTAAAGTTTTTTGATTTGAAGTCTTTTGGCGGTGGCTGTCTTAAAGAGGAAAAGAATAAAACGTATTCATTCTTCTTCTCCTTTAATAAATTTCTAACCAGGTTTTCAGTGTAAACAGCTGAACCTGTACCCGGAAAAGCTAATTGACTGATATCAATCCCGATTTTCATTCTCTTTGATAATTATATATGAAACCAACACCGGAAAAATCTTTTATTGACTCCTCTTTGAAACCATTCCTCTTTAGCCACCCTTCAACTAAATGCTCAGGGTCAGTGATTTCAGTTAAATACTCAAACAAAAACACATTTTCTTTATCTCCAATTACCCCATTTATTTTCTCGTCTATTATTGCTGTATTGGCTCTTAAGCCCGGCAAAACCCCTATTGCTTTCACCCTTCCTTGAGAATACCATTGATAGGGAGCAAAACTGTCTGAGAACTTAAAAATAGCCACCGAGTTCTCTGGGTCAAGGGCTTCGATATAAGCGGTTGCCTCACGCCAATTCTCTCGATGGAACCTAGGGTTGGCGTAATAAATTCCTAAGCCAGATAAACTAATCAATAATACTGCGACAATAGCTAATGGCTGCCATTTTTTCTTGAGAGCTAAAACTCCAGTCGTGAGAAGAAGATAGAAAGGAACAATCGTAAATAGCAAGCGGAAAGGCTGATACATGGGCATAAAAAGGGAAATAGTCAAAGCCAATAAAAGCGGTAAAGCCAACCAATTCAAAACAAAAATCTTCTCTTTAGTGAACTTTTTCAACGCTTGATAAAATAAATAACCAAAAATGACGACCAACAATCCCGCCACCAAAGCATAAACTCTCTTATCGATAAAAGAAATTCTCCCTAGGGAAAACTTGATAAAAGTCAAAGGCAGAGCTTTTATCACCGGCAGACTGGCGACGCTTCGCCAGCTCGGGAGAAGAGAGACTAAGTTCGAACCAGCCCCTAGCTGCTTGAAAAACTGAGCAAGCCAGGGGAGATAAAAAAGCAGGCTGAGAAAGAGATGTTGGAAAAATCGGCTGGTTGTCTTTCTTTGCCAGAAAATAACCCAGATGACTTGAACCGGAAGGAGGAAAAAAGCCGCATAATGGGTGTAGAGCATGGCGGTGGTGGTTAAAAGATAGGCAAACCATTTTCTTTCAACCAGAAAAAGCATCGAGGCCGTCGCCAAAAAGGCAAGGAGGCTATACATCCTCGCTTCTTGGGAATAATAAAGATGATAGGGAGCAACAGCAAGAAAGAGGGCGCAAATCAATCCCAATTTTTCATTAAATAGCTTTTTGCCCAAAAGATAGACTAAATAAACGGTGGCGACACCAAAAAAAACTGAAGGCAGTCTTAAAAACCACTCACTTCTTCCCAGCTGGAGCCAAAAATGAGTGAGGAAGTAGTAAAGAGGCGGATGGAAATCATTCACCCTCCCAAACCACTGAAAAGTCAGGGATTTTTCTGACATCAGCATCTGGGCACCTTCATCGAGCCAAAAGCTTTGATTAAGATTGACTAATCTTAAGACGGTAGCTAAAAACAAGATTAAGATGATTTTGGGTGTGTTTTTTCCCATAATTTTATTTCCGTCGCCAATTGAGAAAGACTAGCTAAAATGGAAAGAGCCAAACCATGAAAACCATCAAGAAAACCTGCATGACGGAAATAGCGCTGAAGAAAAATTCTCTTTGGTCGCCAAAAGAAATTAAACCAGGAAAAATGCTGACCCTCATCAAAATAATTCTGAGCTAAAATTTCTGAATAGCGATTTTGGCGGGAGAGAAATTGAGAAACAGTCTCGTAATTTAAATGCTCGATGGCTAACTCTTCTTTAGTAGGAATCTCTAAAACCCTCCCTTTAATCTCAGGATAAAGGTGAATTTCATCGTTCCACTTAACTTTTCCTTTCTTAAAAAACCGGGTGTGGCGGTCTGGCCACCAATTAGTATGGCGAATCCACTTTCCAAAGATAATATTTTTTCGAGGGATATTAACCACCTCGTATTTATTTTCATTAATGATTCTTTTCAGCTCCTTGATTAAACCCACAGAAACTCTCTCATCAGGATCAAGAACCAGTACCCAATCAGATTTGGCCTTATTAACTGACTGATTTCTAATAAGCTCAACATATTGGACCAATTTTTCTTGATAGACTTGAGCTCCAAATTTTTCTGCGACTTTAATAGAATCATCTTCTGAGCCCATATCCACGACTACGATCTCGTCTACCAATGGGCGGACTGACACCAGACAGCCTTGGAGTTTATCTGCTTCGTTATAAGTGTTAATAACGACGGAAATAGCCATGGTTTAAATTATACACTGCTTCCTTAGGTCTTTTAAAAGAATGAGCGAAAAATTTGATTAATTGAGTCAAGCCAGGATGATTAGCTAATTCCCGGAAGAATTGCTCATTCCGTCTTCTCCGGTGAGTCCAATCCTGAAGAGCGAACATCTTTTTCATTAATTTTAGAAACTTTTTCTTAGGAATTTCGGTCAGAAGAAGCTTTTTGTTAATATTCTTTTCATTAACATCTCTCATCGCCCATAAACGGTCATCCCATTGGTCGTCCTTAACCAAGCCTTTCTTCTTGGCTACTTCCCAAAGCTGGGTCCCAGGAAAAGGAGTGGTGACATTGACGCCAACTTGATCAATATTAAGCTCTTTAATAAAGCCAATTGTCTTCTTAACCTCTTTTTCGGTCTCACCGGGCGAGCCAACCATAAAAGTCCCCAGAACCTGCATTCTATATTTTTTGGCTAATTTGACTGCTTTTCGTATCTGTTCTAAAGTGACGGTATCATTTTTTAGGTAACGAAGAATCTTTTCTGAGCCGGATTCCATCCCAAAAGAAATGGCAAAGACATTCATCTCTACCAAAATCTTGGCGACTTCCTCTGAGAATAAATCAGCTCGACCAATGACTTCAAAACGCATTTTTCGAGTAAGTTTTTTCTTAACGAGTAAATCTTTTATCCTTTCAATTCTAGCCTTGTCAATGAAAAAAAGATCGTCCATAATCACTAATTCGTCGCGGCCATAGCGCTGATAAATCGTCTCTATTTCTTCAACCACGTATTGAGGTGAATGAAGACGATATTTTTTCCAAAATTTACCGGCTTCACAAAAACGGCAGTGAAAAGGACAACCCCGAGAAGTCATGATATGACCGGGGCCTTTTTTGCCAATCTGAAGAAATTCCCAATCGGGTGAGGGAATCTTGTCAATGGGCTCGACCAGCTGAACTGGACCAGTAATCTTAAGCTGATTCTTCTGCCAATAAATTAAGGCGGGAACTTTACTGGTTTGTAACTTCCCCGTCTTTTTAAAATTTTTCAGTAGTTTTAAAAGGGTTTCTTCTCCTTCAGAAATAACCCCAAGATCAACCCACTGAGGCAATGCCTGAGGAACTAAGGAAATGTGAACACCGCCAAAGATAATAGGTAAATCGAATTTTTCTTTGACTTTTTTTGCTTTTTCAACTTGGGAGCTGAAAGCATGAGTCATGGCCGAGAAACCAACCAAATCAGGTTTCGCCTTTTCAATCTCGTTCAGATAGTCATCTTGAGCAAAGGAAAGAGAAAGTTCTACCCCCGGAAGATTTTTCTTAAGATAGGCAGCTAAATAGCCTAGTCCTAACTTCGGTCGGTCAGAACTTTGATCTTCGTCCGAGACTAAATGAAGCCTCATGAGGCTATTTTACCATTATTTCTTCGTATTGCGAAGCAATCTTGTTCCAGGAGAATTTTTGGGCTTGCTGGCAAGGTTTATTGCCAAAATCGATTTCTAGAGCTTTCTCAAGGGCTTGGGCATATTCTTCAAGATTTTCCGGGTTAATAAAAATTCCGGCTCCACCGATGATTTCTCGCCTATTCTCATCATCAGTCGCCACCACTGGCAAGCCTGAAGCCATGGCCTCTAGATAAGCCGAACCGAAAGCCTCAGAAGATTCGGAAACTAAAGTGAATAAATCACAGGCGGTACAAAAAGACGGCACCTCTTCGTAAGGAATTGTTGTCCTTAAAAATCTCTTCTGTCCCAAAAGTTTTTGACCCAAACTTTTGATTTTTTCTCTTTCTGGTCCATCGCCTAAAACTAAAAGACTTCCCTTTTCAAGTTCGGCAACTGCTTTAATGGTTAAATCAACTCTTTTATAAGGATTAAGTCCGGCAACGCAGATAATTATTGGTTTTTCTAAATTGATCTTTGCTGGTTTAACTTTCGGATTGAACTTTTTAAGATCAACTCCATTGGGGATATAAACAACCCTAACTTTAGGGACAATTTCTTTTGCCCACTTTTCCGCTCGCTGGGTCAAGGCGACGAAAACATCAGGTCTCATTCTTAAATTTCTTAAATCATCTCTACCAATTCCCGCCTGGCCTGAAACCAGAATCTTAAATTTAGCCAGTTTGAAAACCTGGCAAATTTTAAGGACTAAAACTTGCCAGCCACCATCAACAGGAATAATCCAGTCGTAATTCTTCTTTAAAATTTTTGGCAAAACTGAAACAGTGAAAAGAAGTACTCTCCGACTATGGGAATCCAAAAAAAACTTATAGAGAATTTTTCCCCAGAGAGTGAGGGGTGTTTGTGATCTTGCTTTTTGCTCGGAAATCTTTCCCTCAGCTGAAAAGACATCGACCTGATGTTTCTCCTTAAACCGAGAAGAAACTTCTTTAACGAAATTCTCTGCTCCCCGCGAAACTATCCCTTGATAAATGTTGAGAAAAGCAATTTTCATTTTATTGTTCCACAAATAACTTCGCTTGATTCAACTCAAGAATATAAAATCTTCCAGCAACAATTTCATCTAAAGTATAGTTTTCATTAAGATAATTATCAATTTTTTCGGGTTTATATGAGCCTAGTCCTTTCCCCCTGTACGGCTCGAAAACTATTAATCTTGGCTTCCCCTCTTTAAGATCGGCGACAATCTCTTCCTGAATACCTGGATATTCCATGTACCAAGGTAAGGTTGGCACCCAGGGAGAAATAGCGGGTAAAGTGTTAGAAAGAGCATATAAATGGTCCCAGGAATTAAGAATAAAGATTTTTTCGCCAGGTTGAGTATTTTGCTTAAGCCACTCGGCTGCCTGAATTGTTTCTTCTTCAAAAAACCGGTCTGGTTGCTGCCAATGAAGACGATAGAATCTTGTTTGGAGATAAATCGTGCCTAAAAAGACGAGGAAAAAATACAGGAACCAGTATCGAGAGAGTTTTTTCCTTGATCTAGAGATATAAAAGATGGAAAGACCAGAGATGATCGCTAGAAAAGTTAAGGAGGGCTGGAAATGAACATAACCCCAGCGAGGATAAACTCCAAAAGCGCCAAAGAAACACCAAGTGAGAAGGAGAATCATCAATTTCTTTTCTTTAAACTTCTTTTGGAATAGAAGGTAAAGGCCGATTAAGACCAATCCATAAGGCACTCCCAAAGAAAGGGCTTCTTTTATCCCTGGAAAATCAATCTGGCCAGGCGCCCGAGGAAGATAACCAATGCCAAATTGGATAGCCCAGAAATAAAAGTCTTGAAGAGTTCTCGTCCCAATGAGGTAAAGTAAAAACAAGGATAGAGGAATGGCGAAACCAATTGAGAATCTGATTATCGACTTAAATTTGACTGCCTTCAGAAGCCAAAAAGTCAAAGCGATTGGCAGAATGAACCAGAAAGCCGTCTGCTTAACGAGAATGGCTAAACCAAAAAGAAGGCCTGACCAGAGAAACTCCTTTTTAGACAGAAAGTAAAAGAGTAAAAGAATAAAGGGGGCTAAGAAAAGATCGAACCAGACGCCATTGCCTTCAAAATAGGGCTGCCAGAGAACATAAAACAGAAGACTGAAAACAGCTACCGCTTTATTCTTAGTTAATTTCTCTGTCACCCAATAAACTAAATAATCAGTGACAATAATTAAAATCCAGGTATAAACTTTAAGGCCAAGAAGGGAGACGCCGAAAATCTTATAAAAAATAGTCAAATCAAAAATTAAAAGTGGATTGTGAGCGATGGCAATGTCCCGATAAGGCAGTAAACCCTTAAGAGCAAAATAGGGCCATAAAACCATCTCCGGCCAGGCAATAAAACGAAGAAAGAATAAAAGAAGTAAATGGATCAATAAGATTATAGGTATTAAGAATTTTATCTTTTTCATTCTCTAATAGCTAAAACGATGAGATGAGATGAGAAAACGGGTGGGTAAAAGTTCGAAAACAAATCAGTAAATTTAATTGGCAATCTGAAAATAAACTTCAATATTTTCCTAATTATACTTTCCTTTGGTGGTTTTGGTTGGACAAAAGGGATACCTATTAATCTAATCACTTCGAATCCAGAATCTTGAAGAATTTTTTTAAGCGTATAGAAAGTAAACTGATTGCAATGCGTCCAGACACCGAAAGCCGGGCTTAAGCGCAAAAACTGGGGAAAAAAAGTTAAAAGAATTCCGTTTAAATACCAACCCGCATTAGGAACTGAAATTAAAAGCCAACCATCCTTTTCCAATAATTTTTTGACTTTTCTAAGGAAAAAAGCAGGCTCAAAGGTGTGCTCCAAAATATCTCCTAAGATAACCACATCAAATTTATTTCTATAAGGAAGTTTATCCTTTTCAATGTCGCACAAAGTCACCTTTAATCCTCTTTTTTCAGCAAAATTTTTTGCCTGACGACTATAGTCTAATCCTTCAACTTTGGAAAATCCCTGATCCTTTAATATTAATAAAAAATCACCGGCACCACAACCGATATCTAAAATCCGGGCATTTTTCTTGTTCATAAGAAGTTCAATGAATTTATGATAGCGGGGTTGATAAAAGTCTCCCTGATAACTCTCGTCTAATTTGTCCTTATAATATTCCTCTATTTGTTGCCTTTGAGTATCCATGTGGACTAATGATATTAGACTTTCTTGGCAATGACCAGTATCTGAGGCCCCCAAAATTTAAAAGGGAATATGCCTATTTTCCCTAAGGTTTTTACTATCTTAAAAAGAAAGGTTGTATTTTCCTCTTCAATTTCCCAAAAAGTTGAGAATTTAGTAATTTTAAGCCCTTTTCCCTTTAAAAAATTTAACAGGGGTAAAATATAAGGCTCGATTTCGGTATCAAAATCGATTTCGTAAGCTTCATTAGTCTTTGGCTTGACCTTCTTCCATAATAGATCCTTGTTGCTTCCGACTAAAAGAAAAAAATCCTTGACAAATCCTTTTATCAGCTTAAGATACTTGTTCTCGGTAGAACAGGGGGATCTCCGATTGGGAGCGCCGTAATTTGGGGCCGCCAGAGAAAAAGTGCCCCCTTCCTTTAGAACTCGAATTGCTTCTCTTATTACCTTTTTTGGGCTCTTAAGATGCTCCAACACGAAAGCTGAATAAACAAAATCGAATTCGCCATTATTAAACGGCAATTTCTCAACGTTCCCTTTAATAAGTCTTAAACCGGGATAGCGCCTTTTTCCTTCCTTAATGGCAAAATCATTACTATCAACCCCTACTGCCCTTTTACCTTTAGCGATCATAGAAAGTCTTGTTCCATCTCCACAACCGAGATCTAGAATCTTTTTTTTACACTCTGCCTCCAGTAGCAACTCGCGCATTACCGGCGTCTTTAAATCCTGGGCACCATGTCTGGCAATTTGATAATAAAGCTTATTTTTCTCCCTGGTAGAAATAGACATTATCTTATCTCGGTGATAGTTTTCTTTTAATCTTCTTGAGGGGCGTCTGCAAAATAGATCGGAAATGGACTTTTTTTGACATCTTCACCCAAGGACCGGGAACAATTTCGGGTCGTTTTACATTGAAAACCTCAGGATATTCGGTTTTTTTGGGGAGAGGAATGCCTATTTCATATTTTCTCTTTTTCTTTCTCATGGGAACTTCGTTATCATTTAATGAGCGAGGAAGATGGGTAGCGTGGAAATAATGAACCGGCAAAAATAAAATCTTTTTGGGGTTTCTTTTCTGAATTGGGTTATTTTCAGCGTCAAAATAACCCTGCTGTCCATGAGGTAAAGCGGCATGGAGACCCGGAATTCTCCAATTCATCGCCCGCAGATTATAATGCCCCCTTTTCCCGGCGATTTCGTACTCCCCTGCTTCTTCCTCCTGATAATGAAAAACGTCGCCAACAAAATTAATAGTTTCCACCACCACCGAATCAATTCTGTCACCCTTTCTTTGAATCTCTTCGACAACTTTTTTAATAGATTTTTTAGACCAAATTTCATCACCATCAATAAGGAAAAGCCAATCGGCTTTAGTGGCCTTAAGCATTTTTTGGCGTACGTCGGCGAAAGTCTCAGGAGTAACTGGTCCATATTGTTTAAAAGAAATTTTTGGATTTTTAATTGATTTAATTATTGGAACTGTTTTGTCGGTGGAGCCTGTATCCCAAACCAAAATTTTGTCTAGACAATCAATGACCGACATCAGAGCATACCAAACCCAATTCTCTTCATTGCGCACTAAACAATTTCCCCAAATGATTTTTTTCTTTTTCATTGACGAAAATTCTTGAGAACGAAGGCTGAACTAATAACAAAAATCACTCCATAGGCAACGGCCAGAGAAATAGCCGGACCAATCACTCCCAACCTGGGAATTAAAATCAAATTACCAAAAAATATTAAGAACAGTTGAAAAATAGAAATAGCAGCAAAAAACCTTGATTTGCCCAAAAAATAAATAAGGAGCGTTATCGGTATCGTTGAGATAATAAAGAACGAAGAAGAAACTAGAAGCCAGCGAAAAATGTAAATTGAAGGCTCGTAAACTTGACCATAAATCCAAACCGTTATCCAAGGAGCCAGAAGGAAAAGTAAGATAATTGGTAAAAAGAGGCTACTTATTAAAAGACTTGATTTTTTCATAAAAGACTTAGCCTCGGCTATAGTTTTTAAGGAGGCAAACTTTGGCGACAAAACTACTGCCATTCCCCCAACCATAACAGGAAAAATAATGGTCATTCGCTGAGCCGCCGCATAAAAACCAACCTGAGCCGTCTCAACATAGCGAATAAGCATTAAGGTGTCAATTCTGCCAGAAATACTGTTGGCTAACCTTGCCAAAGCCATCCAAATTCCAAAGCCAAAAAGAGTTTTAGCCAACTTAAGATTAGTCTTGGCAAATAAAAATTCTGGTCCAATGAAGAAAATGCCTAAAAATAAGCCGGTAAATGAGGTTAAAGAGTAAATGATTAAAACAGAAATCAGGTTTAACCTGCCAAAAATCAAGAGCCCAATGGTGGCGAAAACCTTAAGGATAAAAACTGAAGTATCGGTAATAACACCGAAAAGGAATCTCTGTTGGCCCTGAAGAATGGAAACAAAAATAGAGGTAAGGGGAAGGCCTAAAAGAGAAATAGAAACGATTGTCAGCGGTAAAACCAGCTCTTTTTTAGCAAAAATGAGGTTGGCGACGGGTTGAGAAAAAACTGCTAAAAGAATAGCCAGTAAGCCAGCAATCAAAAGAATAGTCAGAAAAGAAAGTTTAATAATTTCTTTGGATTTCTCTTTTTTACCCTCTCGTATTACCTGTGGCAGGAAACGGAGAACCGAGGAAGAAAATCCTAAATCACAGATAACAAATAAAATCACCAGCAAATTCATCACCACTGAAAAAAGGCCAAAGTCAGCCGGGGAAATTGAGCGAGCCACCACAATCGTGAAAACGAAACCAAGAAAGGCATTAATGCCTGCCCCAAAAGTAGTCAAGTAAGTGCTTCGAGCGGTTTGAGAGAGAGCTAAAGTATAAAGATAATCAAAATATTTTTTCATTTTGTTCTTCTTAAGAGGATGGCCGTTGCCCCTTCTCTTTCATAGGTTTCTTCTGGTGCAATTTCAAATTTTCCTGCTAACTCAAAATTTTCAGCAAAGAACGGATCTTCTAATTGTTCTGGCTGATAAAACATTCCCTGCCACTCTTCTCCCATAAAATAATTCTCATCATCCATTTTATATGAAGTTAAATAAATGGCGTCAATCTTTGATTCTCTTCCTTGTTTAGGGATTAGTTGTTCTGGCTGAAGAGGAAACCAGATGGTTTTTCTTTCGCCATACCAAGAACCCCAGGTGTCGAGATTGGTAATAATCAAATCATCTGGATTCGTATTTTCTTTTAATAACCAAGAAAGTTGAACATAAACAGGCGGCTTATCCGGATTGGTATGAGCCTGAAGAAAGCGCGAATCGAGAAAAATTTTACCTGTTGTCTGACCAACTACAAAAACAAAAAGCAAAAGGAAGGAGATTGCAGTGACTAGTGACCGGTGACTGGTAATCAGTGATCGGTAACTACCCGCCCTCGGTGAGCCGAAGGCGAGGCCGGGGGTGATCCGTGATTTTCTGACCACTGACCACTGACTACTGACCACTTTACCTACTGTCCAAACTAACATTTCGATAGCCAATAAATAAATAAAGGGAATAACTGGATGGAGATATCGGTAGATTGGCAAAAAAGCAGCCGAAACAAAAAAGGTAGCCGCAACCATTAATAAGACCGCCAAACGAAAGACTCGTTTCTCTCTTTCTTTTTCCCAACGGAAAAGACTTAGGAAGAAAAACGCGGCTAGATAGGGAGATAAAATTTGGGGAAGAAGTTTATAGAAATTGTAAAGATTATAAAAAACCTTACTCAAGAATGGTTTTAAGCCCGAAGCCAAGCTCATTCCTCCACCTCGCAAAAAAGCAGTTGAGGCAGTGGTCGGCGCAAATTTAGCCGTTCCCCCAAAAAACCTAGTCAAAGAAGAATAAAGAAAGAACTTACCAGAGAATTTTGTCAAAACCACCTCAATCAACAACCAAACAAGGATTGCTATTCCTCCGACCTTCAAAATCTGTGTTTTTTTCTTAAACCGCAAAAGAATAAAAAACAGAACAAAACCAGCAATATAAATAATGGCTGAAGGGCGGGTGAAATACATTGACAAAAGAATAAAAAAACCAAAAAACTGAGAAACTTTGGTATTTCGGTAGAAAAATAAAGCCGCTAAAATGATTTCAAAAATAAAAAGGCTTTCTGAAGCCCCAGAAGTAGCATAATCAAGCATCGCCGGATCAAAAATGAACGCTAAAGACGCCAAAATTCCTACAAGTTCTCCAAAAACTTTCTTGCCAAGAAAATAAATCGTCATCGTCCCAGCCAAATAAAAAACTCCCGAAGTTAGAACTACAGTAAAATCACTAATTCCGAAAAATTTAAAACTCTGCATCAAAAATAAGGGGTAAGCCGGTAAAATGACAGTCGAAAAAAGTCCATTTGTGATTTCAGGTTTGGCTCCAAAGAAAGCAAAGTTCACACCGTACACTTTCCCTGTAATCAAATTCCTGGCAATATCGGCAAATTTAGCGGCGTCGGAAAAGGTAAGAAAAGGAGAGAGAAACAGTTTCCAATAAAAAAACCAAACTAAAATTCCTATTATTACCAGGGCAAGCGAAACTAACCAATTCCTCTTCTGCATTCTTAAATTCTATCATTTTTTCTAGCTACTATCCAAACCGCATTTGACCACCAGATAACAAAAATTGGAGGGAGGAAATTGGCAACATAAAGAAAGGGGGTAAAAATCGGGAATCTCCCTACAAAATTAACATCAAAAATAACTTTCTCTACACGAAAACCGGTCCTGTCAAGCAATCTCTTTATACAATCGATTGAAAAGCTATATAAATGGTCTTGATGGCCATCAAAATAATGATCTCCAAATACTCTGGCTAAACTTTTCTCGACTGGAAATCCTAGTATAATCATTCCATTGGGTTTGAGCACTCGATTAGCCTCTTCTAGAAAATAGAAAGGAGACTCTACATGCTCAATAATATGAGAAGCAAAGATCACTTCAAATTGTTTACTCTTAACTGAAAGTCCTTTATTAACATCGCCCCTAATAACTTTTAACCCCTTTTTTCTACACTTTTTGATACTAGGCACCGAAAACTCTATTCCGGTCGATTCTTCTGAAAAATTCTCTAGATACCTCCCAACACCACATCCTACATCTAAAACTCGCCTTTCTCCAATTATTGGTTTAACAAATCGAAATGAAGGAAAAATTGGCATATCAGTTATCTTATTATTGTACAGAAAAGTCCCTTTCATCTTTCCTTTTTAAATAAGATCAAACATGTCCCGCCTAAAAAATTAGTAATTGGCAAATAGTTTAGAATTTTTAAAAACGGAATTTTCCAATTAAAACTTCCCCATGATTCATAAATCAAAATCTCGCCTTTCAGCGATCGAAATTGAGACAAAACATCCTTTAGTGTTGTCTTAGAAACTGCATCGCGGTCAGCAATAATTTCTTTTCTTATCGTTAAATCTGGTCTCTGTGGAAAGGAAAGTAGCGGACAATCGTAATTTGGAGCCCTTATCAAAATATATCCTCTGGGTTTCGCAATTCTATAGATCTCTTTTATGACTTTTTCGTAATTTGGAATATGTTCTAGGGTGTCGACACAAAAAACAAGATCAAAATTTTTATCTCGAAAAGGAAGCTTTCGCGCATCAGCTTTAACGGGCTTGCCATACTGGTGCATTTTAAGGCCAATTTCACTGATATCAACCCCAAAACCCCAATAATCTCCATATTTTTCTCTAAGAATTTTAAGAAGTTCTCCCGTACCGCTACCAACATCTAAAACTTTTTTTCCTTTGATCTCAAGATTGAATTTATCAATCGCGTCAAGGATATTTTTATAAAACCCCTTCTCGTGTTTTTTTAGGCAGCAAAAGTAAGTAAGATTTTTATTATAAAAATCGGCAAGTCTTTGATCTAAGTCCCTCATTTTGAATAGAGAGTTTTACTAATGGCCGTCACACATTCATGACAAATGTCAAGTTTTTTTGCCTTCATTATTTCTTCACGGAATTTTTCATACTTTTTCTTTCTCCAAATATCCAAAAGATTTTCTTTCCCTATATTTCCAAATTGATATTTACCAAGATAATCCATACAACAGACAAAAACGTCTCCATCGCAGCTTATCACTAATTTGTCCAAAAAATCACATGGAGTCTGCTTTTTAATTTTCGTTTCTCCCCCTTCTTTTAAATATCTTGTCACCGCCCTTTCAATAAAGAGATCTTTCTCGAGCCTTTTAACGTAGTCTTCACTCATTCCCTTATCAATGTAAAGTGGCTTAAGATAAGCCCCGTCAGCACCAACTTTTTTGGCAAAGTCCGAGAATTTCGCAAATTCATCAATATTTTGTCTGGTAACAACCATTTGCAAATCTAAAAATGGGGTAATCGACTTTTTCTTTATCTTCTGATTAACCACCTTTCTGATATTTCCAACCACTAGATCGAAGTTGCCCCCAACGCGGTGCAGCTCATAAGTTTTTTTGGTAATACCATCAATCGAAACCGTCAAATGATTTAATCCGGAGTCAATTAAATTATTTATGATTTTCAAATTTTTAAAAACAGTCATATTCGAGGAGGCGGAGGTAAAAATTCCATTTTCATTAGCATATCTAATCATTAGATAGATATCTTTATTCAGAAACGGTTCACCACAAAAAGTAAAAAGTATTGACCAACAATCTTTTTTAATATCGTCAATCATTTTTCTAAAAATCTTATAATTTAAAAACTTACTTTTTCTACCAAGATTAATTTTGGAGGGTGCACAGAAGGTGCAATTTAGATTACAAACAGAGGTTGGCTCAACGATGATTGTTTTTGGCACATCAAAAAAATAGGATTTAACTATCTTCGTTCCCACCCTAAAAGTCTTTGGGAATCCCCACTTTCTCTCTTGATCAATAAAAAGTCTTATTCTTGAACGATTAGTCATTTTGGCTTTCTCGCTTTAATAAAAATAGTACAACCAAAATCAATCAGAAGGCGAAATTCTAAATTAACAAGGGGTGCAAAAATTCTTCTTATGGCCAAACCAAATGGCCCAAGGGTGCCTCTCTTACCCAAAACAAAATAATCAAAAGCCTCAAAGGGAATCGCTAGGAATCGATGAACCGGAGTAATAAACAATCCCCTAGAGTAAATTTTTTTCACCTTTAACCCCGCTTTCTCAATTTTTTTCATGATCTCATATGGTTCATAAAAAGAAACTTTCTCGAATTTCTCTTCTGGCTTGTACCAGGTTTCCCAATCCAAAATTCTATAAAATAAAAAATTCCGAGAAACAGAAATTAAAACCAACCCCCCTGGTTTCAGTACTCGGAAGATTTCACCAAGGGATTGCTTTTCGTCGGTTAACTGCAAAACATCCATTGCTAAAACGGTGTCAAAGTTCCTAGAAGGAAACGGTAACTTTTCTGCTCGGCCGCAAATGAACTTTTGATGAGGATATTTCTTTTGGGCAAGCTCTATACTGTTTTTATCAACATCGATCCCTATTAGATTTTCAACCCAGGCAGTCGAACCACCATCACCACAGCCAACCGAAAGAACTCTTCCCAGGTTTTTCTTTTTTGCCATTTCATAAATTTCTTTTATTCTTCCGTAGAGAAACATCAGATTAAATCCTCCATTCTTTTAAATAAAAATTCGGGTTGTCCTTTTAAAAATTCTAAAATACTACCTAAATCCTCAATTTTGGAATCGGTATTAAAAACGTAGTGATGAACCATTATTCCCAAAACATTCTCTGATTTTTTAATTCGATTAAACTCTTCAATAAATTCATTTTTTCTCTTAATCTTTTTTTTCTGATAATCCCGAACTAAATCAATGCTTACTGAAATTTCTTTAATTTTATAACCCAAAATCTCTTCATAACCCTGATAGGAAACCCGATAGCCAAAAAGATTATTTTTTCTTAAAAGACGTCCAAGAGCATAAAAAACTTTTGGGTAAAAACCAATTGAATAATTTCCAGAAAATGCCTTATATCCTAGATTAACCAATACCCTGATATTATCTTTATTACCGCTTTGCCAAGGTAAGGTGAAAATTTCAGAAAAATCTTTTCCAAAATATCTCACCATCATCTCCCTACCATGTTTAGCATCTTTAAGCTGCTGTTGATAGCTTCTTGAGCCACCAAATTCGTATCTGCGCCGGTGTTTGAAACCATGTTGATCAATTTCTATCAAACCAGGGTTCTTTTTTTTCATTTCTCTCAACCAAGAAACAGTCTCGGGTGTCACTTTGGCTGGAATTACTCCATGACAAATAGGAATTCTTTTATTTAGGAAAAGTTTTGTCACCGCCGCTAATTCGTCGGTAAGCTTATAAACATCATCGTTTCTAAAGAAAATTGTTTTTTTACCCATTTTCGCAAAATCGATTAATAACTTTAATAAAGCCGTCCGCCATTTTCTGATAAGTAAAATCACTAATAATTTTTCTGGAATTATCTCCCATCTTGCGCGCTTTTGAATTCGATAAAACTTTTTTTATCGCTTGATAGAGAGCCTGACTATCCCTGGCTTTAACGACATAGCCATTAACCCCATTTTTAATCAAATCACGACTCGAACCAACACTTTCCGTTGAAATTACTGGTAATCCACAACTCATCGCTTCGTTAATAACTAGCCCCCAAACCTCGCTCCAAGAGGGCAAAACAACAAGATCGGCTATCCCATAGATTCTTGGCATCTGATTCCTTTCAATATTACCCAAAAAAATTACCTTTTTAATTCTTTCTTTTTTACATTTTTCTTTAAGTTGTTTTTTAAACGGCCCCTCTCCTGTAATCACCAAAGCAGTATCCCCCCTCTCTGACTCTAAATTTTTATAAGCATCAAATAAATACTCAATTCCCTTAACTCGTTCAAGCCTACCAACATATAATATAACGCGCCCCTCACTTATTTTGAATTTCCTCTTAATCTTTAATTTCTGTTGAACGCTTAATCGACTTTTGCTATAGAAAAACCTACTATCAACCGCGTTTAAAACAATAAAAACTTTGTCCTTTTTGGCCCCTAAAGATTCAAGATATTCTTTGGCGTTAATTCCTGGCGTTAGATAAGCGTCAGCAAGTTTTACCATAAATTTCACCAAAGGTAAACCAAGAACCCTCCTCCAGCTTGTTTCATAAACCGTACTCTCCGAAAATAAAATAAAGGGTTTCCTCCTAATCCTTGAATAAAGGAGAGCCAGGTAGTTGGCTGGATGAACCCAACCGCAACCAATAATAACATCAGGCTTTTCCCTCCATAAATCCACGAGGACTGTGGGGTTGAAAATAAAATAGAGACAATCTTCTATCTTTAAATTAATTACCATGTGAGAGAGAATTTTATACGGGAATTTAATTTTATTTAAATCTAGCTTCCACTGGCGATTCCCCGCATTAAGACTTAAAAAAAGAACTTTAAAATCAAATTTTGTGTTTTGGTTAATTAAATTAAATAGAGGCGTCCTGGGCGGATAAACTAGATTGTGGAGTAAAACAATCTTTTTTTTCCTCACTTTTTCTCCAATCCAAAAACAAGGTAACCAGAAAAATAAGACAAAGGCGTTTTGTTCAGTACTTTTTCGACTATCAGTAAAATTTTGGGTATGGGCCAAGGAAGGTGCATATAAAAGCCCCTGGGTATAATAAAAAACTTAAATTTTCTCTTAATCACCCACCCCATTCCTGAAATAACTTTTTCAAGTTCTCTTTCACGATAATAAAAGTTGAGTGGCTTAGCCTTAGAGAAAACTGAAGGTAAAATCGATTCGAGCGAAAACCGATTATTAATTCCAAAAACAGCCATGCCTTTCTTTTTAAGGACTCTTTTAAACTCTTTAAGGATTAATTTAAAATCGTTTTTATCAAAATGGTCAAAAAATCTCAAAGCAGTTACTCCTTCAAAAGTCTCCTTTGAAAAAGGAAAGAAAAAAGCTGAGCCGAGATGCACGGTAAGCTTATTATTTCTAATACCTTTAAGTTTGTTTACCATTTCCTCAGAAGAATCAAGAGCGCTCACTTGGTAACCTCTTTTTAGTAATAATTTTGTTACCCTCCCTGTGCCTGCCCCAACATCTAAAATCCTTCCTTTAACAGGCAAAAGTGACATAATGCCCTGAAGTTCAATCGAACTTAGTAATTCACCTCCAGCTGAACCGAATCGAATCTTATCGTAATCAACAACTGTCTCTCGTCGTTGATAAAATTTTTTAATTTTGCTTTTTGCTTTCATAATTTTTCAGTAACCTTTCATGCTCGTCGATAATTTTACCCCAATCATACTTTTCTACCAAAAGCTGGCCTTTTCTTCCGATAGCCTTCGCCTGGTTAAAATTCTCGAGACACCAAGTGATTGCTCTCTCAATTTCCTTGGAAGAACGGGAAGCTACCAAAAACCCAGTTTTTTTATGATTCAGAACTTCCTTGATACCAGGCATCGGTGTTGAGATTACTACCGTGCCTGCCGCCATTGCTTCAAGAATCGTATTTGGCAGAGCAATTGCCCCCCAGCTGTAAATCATGGGGAGAATAAAGACGTCTGAGAGTAAAAATATTTCTACTGGATCGACAACTCCAAGAAGAACCATATTTTTATTCTCTCGACACAGCTGACTAATTTTTTTTAAGAAAACCTCTCCTGTTTCCCCTACCTTACTCAAGGCAAAAATGAAAAAAAAGTCCTTTTGCTTTTCAAGGATTAGTGGAAGAGCCCCTAGTAAGTAATCGATTCCTTTTTTATAAGCTGGATGGCCAAGATAACAAGCAAATCTTTTATTTTTTAAATTTTTCTCCTTAAAATATTTATTGATTAACTTCTTTCTTGAAACTTTATTCCCAGCAAATTTTTGATAGTCAACCCCCTCTGGAAGATAAATAACTTTTTGAGAGTATTTTTCAATCTTTTTTTCGAGAAAACTGCAGACAACAATGACTTTTTCAAACCTCTTCAATATTAACCACCATAATAAGGGATTATCAAAACTAAGACGAGGGGCAACTTCAAATAAAGTGTGTCTTGCATTAAGTGAATCAAAAATCTCGCTTTTTTTAATTGGTGTATTAAAGACCGTTTTAAATTTAACAATCCGCAGTCCAAAAGAGGCAAAAAGAGTTAATAAAGACGACCCCATCAGGACAAAACGATCATAGATAACTATCGGCCTTTCTTCAAGGAGAATCCTTCTTGCCTTTTTAATGAAGCGTGGCGCATTAATCAAAAGAGAATAAATATTTCCTTTTTGACCCACTCCAACACTATAAATTTTTATGTTTTTATAAAAAACTACTTTATCCTTCCCGCCCGAAGTGATAATAAAAACTTTGTGGCCTCGTTTTTGTAGACGCCAAATAATTTCATAGGTGTTTTTTCGAACTCCCTCATGATAATCAGGTAAAAGATTATAGCCGATAAAACAAATTTTCATTTTATCACCCGCTTAACTAATCCCGATTTGGCAATATAATAAAGAAAGAATGGAATTAGAAACATCGCCATTCTTGAAACTGACCCGGGAATAATTTCCCATTTCAAAAACATAAAGCTAAAGATATAAGTTCCCCCAATAATCAAGGCAATATTTAATCCAATCAAAAGTAAAAACCAATCCAATTTTTTATTTTTCGATAAATTGTAAAGGGCAATAAAACAAAAAATTATAAAAATCGGTCCCCAACTCACAAACACACTTTCCCAGATAAAACGAGTCACCTTCAGTATTCTTTGAAAATCAATTCCCGATGTAAGAATCTGAAAACTTTGGGTGAAAGGCGATTTAATCGGCAGTGGGCCTTCGACCACTTGGTTAACGTAGATAGGCCAAACTCTTTGAAAAGGGAGAAAAATAACTAGAAAAATGATTAATGGTAAAAAATTTCTCTGTTTAATCGTCCAGAGAAAAAGGAGAAAAATATTAACCAAATAGAAAGGTTCCAGCCCTCTAGTCCAAGCAGAAAGTCCCAGACTCAATGCTCCAACCACGAGATAACCAATTTTTCCCTTTTCCATAAATTCCAATTGGAAAATGGTTCCTATATAAAAGTAAAATACAAAAGGTAAATTAGTATAAGTCATCAAGGCATGTCCAAAAATCATATCGTTAGTACCTAAAATGAGAGTAAATAACAAACCTATCAATCTTGTGCTTGCCTTTTTAACCGAAAAATATAACCCAACTAACAAACCAAGATAAAAGAGGGTGTAGATGAACCTCGGATTAAGAAATCCCAATAACCTAACCCAAACATGAGCTAGAGAAGTCATTAAAGGATAGGCGTAATACAGACGATTAAAGCCAATCTCTTCACCAAAGCCACTAATTGATCCCGTTTGGGCAATCAACTTTGCCCGGAAGTCGTAGAGGGTTAAAGCGTCCCAATCAGTCACTGGCCAATAGAAATTGGAGATAACAACATAGAGAACCAGGCTAACCAAAAGGATAAAGATAATTCTCTCGCCTAGAGAAAATTTTCTGAAAGAGTCAATTCTAAGCCCCTTTATAAAAGGCTTAAGTTTATCTTTAGAAACAATCATAAGGACGAAAACCAGACAGAATAGGGTAAGGAGGATATTACCCAAATTAAGCCCAATCCCTGCCAATGATCCCAAAAACATTAAAAAGGTCAAAATTCCTAATCCAAAAGGGAAACATAAAGCTAGTTTTTCAAAAAAATCCATTTTAGGAGTTAAAATTAAAAACAATAATCCTCCCAAAAGTGATGTTAAAATTATCCCCAGAATAAAAATCATCTCTTTTCTTCTTTAATTTTAATTAATCCCCAGGCATCTTTGTTGAGGGGATAATCTGGATTATAAATTAAATTCTCAAATTTTTTGGCAACTTCGCTTGAATCCTTCTCTTTATAGATAATCCACTCGGCTTCGATTTCCTCTTTTGGCCAACCCCACATATAATCCGGTACAGGTTTCCATCTCCCCCAAGCTATCAGGGCATACTCAGCTCTAGAATCAATTGGTGACTTCTCGTGTTCCCCTTGAATTAATTGCCGGGGGAAAAGAAAGGCTCGAGCCACCTGAATATTACCCACCGTCAACCAGGGCATCATCTTGGGCGGAATGGCAATCCTTGTCTCCTCGGGTGTATTAACTCTAACTAATTCGAAAGTATCATAAATTATATGCCAATGATGCCGTATTTTTTCTTCTTCAGTAATAAAAGGATTATTTAAAAAATAACGAGTGTCCTCCTCATAATAATTCTTCATTCGGTTGGGGTGGAGACTAAAAATTAGAATGACTAAAAAAGCGCCAACCAAGGCCACTCCCCTAAGGCTAGCTGGAGCGGTGATTCTTGGGAAAAACTTACTTATGGTAACAACCCTCCTTCTGGTTATTGAAATATTTTTAAAAAAAGATACCTTGCCTATAAAATAGAGAAAAAGAGGAATAAAAAAGACCGAAGATCTTGTCGCTGAACCTGCTACTTGCTCCCATTTTGGATAAATTAAACTAAAAAAATATACTCCTACTAGTAAAACGATCAAATTCCCAACCATGAGTAAATTTAAGAAAAAGTCTTTCTTTAGATTTTTTAAATTCAAAAAGAAAGCTAGGAGAAAAGTCCAAAAAATTATTCCCCAAGGGGAAATTACTCCTCTCCATAAAAACTGAGCTAGAGAAATTATTCTTTGAGAATCAAAGAAGCTCTTAAAGATTACTACCAAGCTTGGAATCCCTAGTCCAACTAAAGCCTCTGGGTTTGGAACTGTTGAAGAAACGAAAACTCCCCATGGCTCTCTAATTGAAAAGAATAAAAAGGCAAAAATAAGCGGGGCTAAGTACTTCTTTTTAAGAGCTCCCCAAATAATGAGAGTAAAGATGTTAACCAAAAAAAATGTCTCTGAATATCGCGTCCAAGAAGAAAATCCCAACATTAAGGCCGAGACAATAAGTAGACCATAATCTTGACTTTCCATAAACCTAAACAGAAGAATCACTGAAACAAAATAAAAGAAAGCAAAAGGGATTACTGGATAAGCAACAGCTGAATAGTAAAAAACATAAAAATTGGTAGCTAAAATTGCGGTTAGGAAAAGAGCCGTCATTCTCGGGATTTTTTTAGCTAACGAATTACCAAAAAAAAGCGTTAGCCCCAAATAAAAGAAGGAGTAAATGAATTTAGGATTGCTCTCACCAAGAATACGGAAAAAACTATGCACCAGAGAAGTAAACAAAGGGTAGGTAAAATAATTTCTATCGAACTCAACCGCTCTTGCAAAACCCATGATCGAGCCGGTCTGGGCGATTAATCTTGCTCGGAAGTCATAGAGGGTAACCGCATCCCAGGTACGAACCGGCCAATAGAAGTTATGAAGAAAAAGAAAAAAGGTAAAAACTACAATTAAAACAATTAAAATTACTTCTATAATATGAATTTCTTTAATTTTAAGATTAATTTTGGGAGTCCAAGTAAATTTTTGTTTTTTTAATTCAAAAAGGAACAATAACAGGCAAAATAAGAGCAAAACAAGTAGAAGGTTTTCTTTCCCGAGATAAAAACCAAATAATGAAGCCAAAAACATCCAAAAAGTAAACAAACCTAAGCCAAAAGGGAATGAGATCGCCAATTTTTCCAGACCACTTATTTCTGGAGTAAGCAGTAAAATCATTAACCATCCTAGGAGAAAAATTAAAATGAAACCCAATAAAACCAGCATTTATCTCTCCCTTCTCCTAACTTTAATTAGTCCCCAAGCAAACTGATTAATCTCATCTTTTGGATTATAAACCGTATCCTCTATTTTATCCTCAATCTCTTTTGAACCTTCCATTTTGTAAAGAATCCACTCGGCTCTTACTTTCACTTTCGGCCAACCGAAACAGTCCTCTCTCTCACAAGTCCAACCACCCCAAGCAATCATTACAAAACCAGCTTCTTCATCAATTTGGGCATATGGATTTTCAAGGTCCTGAATAATCGTTCTGGGATAAAGGAAATATCGTACTAATTGTTCATTGCCAACTGAAAGCCAGGGTCGAGTTTTTGGAGGAAACATAATAATTGCATCCTCAGGGGTATTTTCTTTAACGAAATTCACGTAATCATAAAAATCTCCCCATTTTAAGCGCATTTTCTCATCTTTTGAAGCCAAAGGCTTATTGATAATTGAATAACCATTTTTAACTAAGCTAGAACTAATGGCATTAAGATTAAATGCTAAAAGCCAAATAAAAACTCCAAAAACAAAGAAATTGACTATGTTATAGAAGGTTGAAGGTTTTTTCTCTTCCTCAATTTTAACTGAAACTAAAAAAAGCTTCTCCATAAACCATTTTTTATCTAGGCTTTCAATATTAATTAGAATTAGGTAAAAGCTTAAAAAAATTACCCAAAAAGTATTTCGAGGATGAAGATGAAGTTTGCTAAAGATATAATTAGGATAATTCTTTGATTCGAGAACAACTAAGGTCGCTGCACTTAATAACAGAGGAAAAAAAATAAACTTATTCAGAATTGATAAAACTCTATAATATTCTTTTCCTCTTTTAAGAGTCTGGCTATCAAGAGGTAAAGCCCTCATTATCACGCCGCTAATAACGGTTGCCGGTAAAAACCATTCAAGTCCCAAAAAAATATGACGAGAGAAAAATCCAGTGTAAGTCCAAACTTCAACAAGACTTAAAAATAAGGTGGTAATCCAAAGAAAAGGGAAAAAAATAAAATTGTATCTAATTAAAGCCTGAAAAATTTTTCTCTTGTCCATCTCATCCTTCATTGCTCTCTAAAACTTAGAATATCACATTTGCCACAAACACTTTGCTGATTTCTCCGAAAATAATTAAGCCGTTCCCCCTCCCAAATTGTCAATAAATCTTTATTTAAGATATTTCCTATTTCATATAAAGGCAAAGAACAACAAGGGGTTGCTTGACCATCAACATTAATATAAAGGTAGCCAAAAGTTTTTGGGCAATATTGTCCAAAACGATACAAAAATTGAGCTAAATGCCTATAAATTCTCCGAGGAAATCCAGTTAAAGCTGTGTGGGGTAAAAAATCAACTTGAACCCCTAATTTTTTTCCCAGTTTTTCCGCCTCTTTTAAAAGTTTTTTTTCTTCCTTAACGGTTGGTCGGGCCAGTTTTTGAAACCGGATATCAAGACGCATCAAATTTACCCTCTCGGCACCAATTTTTGAGGCAAAACTAATGATATCAAAAATATTTTTTTCTTTTCCTTTATGAACAGTGGACTGAAGGGTTACTCTAGGTTTTTTGCCTTTTCTTTTTCTTAGGAAACTCTTAATATTTTCTAATTGTTTAATCAATTGATGGCCCAAACCTTTTTTTGATTTTCTTACCTCATCAACCGAAAAAGTAATTTCATCAATTCCTGAGTTTAAGAGTTCATCTTGAAGTGTTTTGGTTAAAAGGGTCCCGTTAGTAGTCAATCTTACTCTAAAGCCCTTTTTTTTAGCGTACTTAACCATTTCGATTATTTGCCTATGGAAAAGCGGCTCTCCCCAACCAGTGAGGATCAACTCATTGACACCTGTTAATTTATTAACAATCTTTTTGTAGGTATTGAGTCTCATGCTTTTAATAGGAACTTTTAAATCAGTCCGGGGACACATCCGACAATTGAGATTACATTCATTAGTAATTTCGATTTGGACGGTGTACGGCAAAGCCGGTTGAAGATATAAAAGCCGTCTGATTGATACAATGAAAAATTTTCCTTTGTCCATTAAACTACTATTTTAACAAGTTTCCAGTAGAAGGAAAGGGCAGGGTTGAGAATATAGTCTATTAAAGGGCTTTCAATATCATGAAGCACAAGTTGGCCGCTGAAAATTCTCGTAATTTCCTTATCCGAAATCTTCCTCCTCTTTTGAACTTGTTGGTGCTCCTTAATAATCTTTGGTAACAAGCTTAGAATTTCTAGATAACTCTTAATTTTATTGATTAGCCATCCGTTTGTTAGTCCATGAAAAATCTCCGCCGTCTCTAAGAATAAAGCCGCTGGAGCAATGAAAACTAAGGTTTTTAAACTGTAATTTTTGAAGATTAAAAGCAAACGATTTTTTTCAGATTGATAGAATTTATCAGGATTGCGTCCGAAAACGTATTTATGATAGATGATTGCTTTAGGAGTGACAATAATCTTTTTCCCTAAAAGTCTTATTCTCCAACTAAGATCGTTATCTTCATGATACAAAAAAATATTTCTATCAAATCGGCCAGCCCGATTGAACAGTTTCTTTTCTAGAAGTAATAATCCCCCAAAAGCCACTTCTTCCTCTTTCAATCCTTTCTTATCTTTCTGATAAATAAGTCTGGGACCAACTACGCCTAAATAATTTACTGTCCCGCCAAAGGAATTAATCCTATCTCTTTTATCAAAAATCATTATTTTGGGAACCACAGCACCAATGTCTTTCTTTTTAATAACCTTGAGTAATTCTCCAAGGCAGTTTTTATCGAGGTATAAATCATTATTTAAAAAAAGAATGTATTTACCTTTTGCTTTTTGGGCTCCTTTATTAACGGCAGGACCAAAACCAATATTTTTGGATAATCTAATTATTTTAACTTGGGGGAATTTTTTTCCGACATGTTCAATTGAATCATCGGATGAGGCGTTGTCAACCATGATTAACTCATAATTTTTATATTTCTGGGCTAGAAGTGAACTAAAAATATCGTTAAGAAATTGTTTCCCGTTCCAATTAACGACAATTACTGAAATCAAGTCTCTAATCATAAACTTTGAATAATCTTTTTAAAGGATTTGGTTAAAAATGGTATCAGGGTCTTCGGGGTTATAAGGCTCATCGATGTAACCAAGCAGGTAAAGCATCTCTTCGCCAACGTTTTTTATTGCGTGAGTAATGTTAGGAGGAATTTTAACAGTCACCAAATTTTCATCTCCCATAACTATCTTTTGCTTTTTTCCGGTTTTATTATCTTTAAGAACCAATTCTCCCTTCCCTTTGATAACACAAAACCAATCAATTTTCCGCGTGTGATAGTGATTACCTTTAACAACCCCAGGTTTTGCAGTCGTCAAATAAATTTGACCAAATTCCTTCCTAGGTATTTCATCCCCACGCAAAATCTCAACAAACCAACCTCTTTCATCAGTTTTGACTTCAAGTTTTTTAGTTTTAATTTTCATAAAAGCTTGTTAAAGTCTTCTTAAGACCTTTCTCCATCGAAATCTCTGGTTGCCATTTCAGAATCTTTTTTGCTTTCTTGTAGTCTCCAACGGTATAGAATAATTTTTCTTTTTTCAGTCTATCATATCTTATTTTTACTTCTTTGGGAGAAACATCTTTAAAAAGTTCGATCAGTCTATTTAACGAGACGAGTCTTCCAGAACATACATTAAAAATTTCAACAGGGACGGGAGTAAAATCTATTGCTTTTAAAAGAGCCTGGATAACATCGTCGATGCAAATAAAATCTCTCGCCTGTTCTCCCGATCCGCCAACTCTTAACTCTTTATTATTAGCTATTTGGTAAGCAAAAGTGGCAATGACTGAATTGTAAAATGGCCGACAGCCTGGGCCGAAAACATTTGAAAGGCGAAAAATAATTGACTTTAGGTCATAATTCAAGGAATAAAATTCGATCAGTTCTTCGGCAAACTTCTTTGAAAAACCATAGATGCTGGCTGGATCTAGCTTGTGATTTTCATCAATTAATTTTTTTTGAGTTAATTGAGGATAAACTTGAAAGGAAGAAGTAAAAAAAAGTCTTAAGCCTGAACTACCATATTCTCTAATTGCTTCCAAAAGGCCTAAAGTTCCCAAAGTATTTGCCTTAACTAAGTTAGAATTTGTATCTCTGTTTGCTCCGGCTAAATGAAAAATAATGTCTTTATCTTCGACAAATTTTTTCAAACTCTTTGGTTTAAATAAGGAGTGTTTCTGGCGATCAAAAATGGTAACAGAAAGGTCTTTCCGCTTTAACTCTCGTAGAAGATGCCTGCCAATAAATCCATTTGCTCCAGTGACAGCAACATTCAAATTACCCATTTTTCTTTTTTGGCAATTTTTTCTAAATGCTTACGGCTTAGCGACGCAATTAGTTTATCCGTTGGTATTAGTTCCCTCTCTAAAAAGCCGTTATCTTTAAGCATTTTTTTGATTTCTGTTTTAGTTAGTCTTCTCGTCTGGCGAGAATTAAATTCACCAATATTCGTTCTCTTAACCCCCTTATAAAATCTCTCAATTCGGGGAATGTCAATCATCGGGAGAATAATAAAATAGTCCTTTAGTGAAACAACTCTATTGGCCTCATACCGAGAAACTAAAACCTCATCTATTTTTTCTCCTGGCCTGATACCAATAGACTCAATCTTGGTCTTTTTATTACCAAGCTCTTTAGCCATAACATCAATTAAGTCGGGAATAGTCAATCCTGGCATTTTCATAACAAAAACCTCTCCTCCCGCTGCGCTTTCGGTTGCTTTAAAAATAAGTTGGATAGCTTCTGGTAAGGAGAGCATGAATCTGGTCATTCTGGGATCTGTCAGAGTGACTTTATTCAACTCAAATATTTGTTTCCTGAATAAAGGGACGACGCTGCCGGTTGAGCCTAAAGCATTACCTCCTCTAACACAAACAAAGGAAGTCTTATCAGCCAAGTTATTAGCAGCAATAACAATTTTCTCAGCACAAGCCTTTGTCACCCCGTAAAAATTAAGAGGGTCAACTGCTTTATCGGTTGAAACAAAAACCGCCCTAGAGACATTATTAGCAATAGCAGCGTCGATCATGTTTTTCGTTCCCATAATGTTAGTCAAAACCGCTTCCCATGGATTCTCCTCACAGACAGTAACGTGCTTGATGGCCGCCAAATGGAAGATATAATCTACGCCTTTGGCCGCTTCAGTAAACCGATTTAAATCCCGAACATCGCCAATAATAAATTTAAGCCTTGGGTCGGAAAACTCTCGTTTCATTTCAACCTGGCGGAGTTCATTTCGACTAAAAATCCTAATCTCTTTAGGTCTAAAATCTTTCAGAAGCTGCTTACTTAATTCTTTTCCCCATGAACCCGTCCCCCCTGGTATAAGAATCGTTTTATTGTTAAAAATTTTTTCACTCATTTAGCTAAACTCTCTTTCGCCAGTAATTAAGAAGGTCTCTCAGGGTTTTCTTAAAAGGTATCTCAGGTTTCCAGCCAGTTTTTTCAACAAACTTACTGTTGTCTCCCAATAAAATCGGGATGTCCGAGGGTCGCATTCTCGCAGGATCTTTCTTAATCTTCACCTTAACCCTGCTCGCCTTCAAAAGCATCTCCAAACAATCCCCAATCTTCCAAGCTTTACCAGAACAGATATTATAAACTTCTCCAGGCTCGCATTTTAAAACCGCTAAATAATAGGCTCGAACCATATCTCTCACATCAGTAAAGTCTCGCTGGGTCTCTAGATTGCCAACACTGATAACTGGTTTCCTTTTCCTCTTTTCTATCTCAGCGATTTGCTTAGCAAAAGTGGAATTAACGAAAACCTCGCCCCGGCGAGGTCCGGTGTGATTAAACCCCCGTGTCCGAATAATCTTCATACCGTAACTCTTAAAATATTGATAACCAAGATAGTCCATGGCTACTTTAGAAACACCGTAAGGAGAGAGAGGGCGAAGAGGATTAGTCTCTTTAACCGGCACCTCATCCTCTTTAACTAATCCATACTCTTCGGAAGAACAAGCAATCTGGATAACCGGGTCAATCTGGGCTCTTCTCACCGCCTCAAATAAATTGGCCGTGCCCACAACATTGGTTTCTAAAGTAACTGCTGGTGAAGTCCAAGAAGCAGGCACAAACGATTGAGCGGCAAGATGGAAAATAAGATCAGGCCGGACTTCCAACATTAAAGCATCAAGTGAGTGGGAATCAAGAAGATCGGCCTCGATAAGTTTCAATTTCTTATTGAGGTGTAAAATATTGTCCCGACTAGCCCGCCAGCGACAAATTCCATAAAGATCAACTTTTTCTTTCAAAAGAAATTCAGCTAGATGACTGCCGGCAAATCCGGTAATGCCCGTAATCAAAGCTCTTTTTTTAAGTTTAGTCATTTCACTTCTCTCTTTGTCTCTTTCCTGATTAACTCCTCAATTTTCCTCTCCATTCTTCGATTGGAAACATGGTTTTGGAAGCCTAAGAAAGCCAAAATTATAAAAGCAACTACCATCAGAAAGTCCATCACTCGAGTAAAGAAAAGCTTCTGGGTAATATTTTGGAGAACATCGGGGAAAAGAGCGATAAAGATAAACCCAAGCCATAAAGCTGTCCAGAAAAATATTTCTCCTCCATTAATATCTTTTCTTTTCCAGTTCAAAAAGGAAACATAAATCATAAAGACGGCAAAAAGAATGGCAATTATTTGGACGCCTAGGATATTCATTTTTTTAAGAAATCAGCCATCTGGGAATGTTAAACAAAATCCCGATGGCATCGAAAATGGTTACTCCTTTATATTTATCTTTATAAATCGTCTCAATCGGAATCTCGGTGTATTTTAACTTATTTTTGCCGGTTCTGGCAACTATTTCCGATTCCACGCCGTAACGACTGGAATCCCATTTAATTTTCTGATAAGCCTTTTTTGTGAAAGCGATGTAGCCACAAAGCATATCGCTCCGATAAATGCCAAAAAGCAAGCTGATTAAAACCGAACCGAATTTGTTACCCAGATAACGAATCAAAGGTACTCCATAAGAAAGATTGCGCGAGCCAAAGACAACTTCATCTCCCTGGTTAATCTGTTTTAAAAACTCTGGAATATGCTTAGGGTCATGCTGACCATCAGCATCAATTAAAATAATGGCTTCCGCTCCCAAATCAATGGCGGCTTCGACTCCAGTTTTCATCGCCGCGCCTTTGCCCAAATTAAGCCGGTGGCGAAGGACCTTGACCCCTTCTTTCTGAGCCATTTCTGCAGTCTTATCCTTCGAACCATCATCAACGACCAAGATATCCTTGGTAAACTTCCTAACTCCATTAATAACCCCACCAATTCTAGGTGCTTCGTTATAAGCAGGAATGACGACAAAAAATTTCATAGTGATCTTAGTTTACCACCTTATTTTATCATTAAAACTAATCTCTATGGTAGAATTACTTAAGCGTGAGAAGAATTTTCCCTTTTTTGATTTTAGGACTGGTAACTGTTTTATTCTTTTGGAAAATTATTTTTCTTGGAGAAATATTCTCTCCAGCTGATTTACTTCTTGAAAGATACCCCTGGAAGGCAGTCGCTCCTGAAAACTTCACCCATCCATCAAATGTTTTAAGGGTCGATGAAGTCGAACTCTCTTATCCAGGCCGAGTAAATTTAGTTAAAGATTTTAAAGAAAACGGTTTTTATTTTTGGTCTCCATATAATCTAAGCGGTCATCCTGGCAAAGAAACATCATTTCTTTATCCTCTTTCTTGGATTTTCTTTTTCTTGCCAACGCCTTTAGCCAACAGTCTCTTTCATATTTCAATCATCTTGACCGGCGGAATATTTATGTATCTTTTTTTAACAACTCTATCTCTCTCTATGCCCGCTTCACTGATGGGAGCAATTGCCTACATGCTTAATGGTCATTTTATCGTCTGGCTTAGTGCCGCCTCCCTTCCGGCAGTTTTTACCCTCCTCCCAATTATATTATTTCTTTGGGAAAAATTTTCAAAAACCAAAAATTATTTCTTCCTTTGGCTATCTGTTATTTTCTTGGCAATTCAATTTTTTCTTGCCTATCCACCGGCTTTAATCATTAACTGCTTTATTCTACTCCTTTACCTTGTTTTCAAATGCATTTCTTCCTCTTTTAAGGCAGGGCTTTTCTGCGGACTCTCCGTCATTTTGGCAATTTTCTTGGCTGCCTTTACCCTTTTGCCAGGCATAAGCCATCTTCTTCAAAGCAGTTCCATCATTGCTCGTCAACAAGCAATCAATTTCCTACCCCTTTCTAATCTAATTACTTTTCTTCTTCCAAATTTTTGGGGAAATCCGGCTAAGTATGTTTGGTATGGGCCCATTAATTATTGCGAATTAGTCAGCTATTTTGGCATCACTCTTCTCCCCCTAATTCCAATTGGAATATTAACACTCAGAAAGAAAAAACCAATGCTTATTTTCCTCTTAACTGTCCTCGGAGTTTCTCTCTCAGCTGCTTATGGCATTCCTCCTCTCAGCTTCATCACGAGAATTTTCGGTTTCAAGCAAATTGCGGCAGGACGCTGGCAGATTGGCATAGTTTTTTCCGCCATTTTATTGGCAACTTTTGGATTTAATTTTCTTATAAACCAAACAAAAAAAACAAAAGATAGAAAGAATATTATTTTCTTAACCATTTCAACCTCAATTATAGTTTTCCTAATTCTCGGTCTTGTCTTTCTTCTTAATCACGGCAAGCCAAATCTACCAGCCATTTATCGAATCGATGTTTATAAACCCCACTGGCAAGATCTATTTTATGACGGGTTGTATATGACCACTTCCTTTTTCTGGCAAACCTTTCTTTTTTTATCTTCGTTTATCCTACTAATTTTATTTTTTTTCAGAAAGCTTAAAAAAACCTTTTTCATGATTCTCTTTTTGGCTCTTGTTACTTTGGACCTTTTCACCTTTGGAGTTGGCTTCAATCCGACTATTAAACCTCAATATTTTTATCCAGAGACTTCTGGTATAGAATTTCTCCAAGAAGATAGAGATTTATTTCGGATTTTACCCCTGCATCATCTTAGTACCTTCAGCGGTCACACTCCTAATGTTTATGGGTTAGATATCATCAACGGCTTTAGGCTCCCTCAAGATGAAGAATATCTCAATTTCTTTGAGCCTATTTTAGGGAAAAAGGGGGTTCAGCACTCCTTAGAAAGTGGGTGGTTATATTTCGACAGCTTTACGCAGACAAACCAAAACCTGTTTTCTCTTCTAAACACCAAATACGTTGTTGATGCTCCAATTCCTCAAAAAGATCCCCCGCCAACATGGCTAGAGGAGGTTTATAAAGAGGAAGATCTAATTATTTATAAAAATGTAAAAAATCTTCCTCGTGCCTGGGAGGTATCTAGCTATAAACTTTTTGATAACAAGGAGAACCTTCTAGCTTATCTTTCCAGCGAAAAATTCGACCCCAGAAAAGAGGGGTTATTTTTAAGAGATGATTTCGAAAGGCCAAGCGGCCTTCGCGAATTAACCGATGATCGCTCTGAGGTAAAGATACTCAACTATCAAAACAATCAAATAACTCTAGAAACTAACTCTCAAAATCCGAGATTTTTAATTTTATCAGAGAAATTCCACCCTGACTGGGGGGCAAAAGTAGATAACCAAGAAGTCGATATTCTTAGGGCTAACTATCTTTTAAGAGCCGTACCCTTAACAGCTGGTAAGCATACAGTACATTTTTATTATCAGCCACGCCTCCAAATTGGCACGAAGATAAGCTTTTTTACTTTCTTAATTTTTGCTCTTACTGGAATATTCTTAATTTTTAAGCAATCCAATAACCCCGAGTGAAGAAAATAGTAGCTATCGCTAAGAGTAAGCAACAGACAAAAATGTACAAAGATCTAAAGATTTTGTTTTTAATCAAAGCCAGGGTAATAAAACCAGGAAATAAAACTAGGACGTAACGAGGCATTGAAGAAAAAGTTCCAGTTAGGGTGGGCACAAGAAAAGCTAAAAAGGCAAAGATTAGATAAGAAAGTCTGATTTTCTTAAGCTGGGCATAGACTAGAAGAGCCCCAAATCCGGTGGTAGTTAATAATTCAAGCCAAACAGTAAAATAAAGAGGGTCCCACCGCGTTGAGACAATCATTTTCAGATACCGCCAAAAAACCTGGTAAAGCAAAATGAGTTTGTCTGCTGACCCTTGAGTGCCAAAAGCAGGCTGAACATGAATAAACATTAACGGGTCCTGATAAAAAGAAGCCAGAAAACGCATATAGAAAAGCAGGCCAAGAGGAATAAGGAGAATTGGAATCAATTCAAAAAAGTCTTGCGTTTTGAGTCTTAAGTTTTCAGTGCTTCTTTGTTCCCACCACTCCCATAAAAGCGCGGGGAGTAAAAATATTCCCAAAAAGCTGGTGGCGCTGGCAAAAGCTCCCAAGATACCGGCGACCCACCAGTTCTTTTTTCTGGCGGCATAAAAAGAACCTAAAATTAAAACCAGAAATAAGGACTCAGTATAAACCGCGCCAAAGAAAAAAGAAGTCGGGAAGATAAGAAGGAAAAGAATGGCTAGTTGAGCCACTTTTTCATCAAAATCGAGTTTGATTAATTTATAAAAAAGAAAGAGGGCAGTTAGAAAAGCCAGATGAGAAATCGTTAGTCCGGAAATTAAGAGGGCGAAGGGGTTCTCTCGAAAAGGATAAACGAAAACTCTAATCAACCAAGGAAAGAGAGGGAAAAAAGCCTGTTCCAGATTAGCGTAGCCATGTTGGGCAATGGCCAAATAGTGTTCGCCCTCAAAATTCGCCCAAGCCCAAAGCCCAGGGCGGGCGAGGATTTCTTTTAGAGGTAAAACGGAAAAACCAAGCCATAAAAAAACCTGGAGCCAAATCCGCCAGGCAAGAAAAGCACTGAAAATAAAAAGGATTGCTCCTTTATTTTCTTTAAATTCCTTTTTCAATCTCTTTATCATATCAACCAACCATCAACTATTATAACCGAGCCATGAGATTCTTGCCTAATCACAAAGTTTTTCCACTCTGGTTCTACCAATCTCCCAAATCTCTCTTGCTTCAGGAAAACGATAGCGCCAGTCCCAATACCATTTTTCTTGGGATTCGAATGGTTCAATAATTAAATAATCACATTCAGACTTTTTACTAGGAATTATTTCATCAGCTTTTTCTTTAGCTGGAATATATGGAGTTTGGTCAGTTAAGTAAAAATATTCTTCTGGTAAATAATTATATCTTGTTTTTGCCCGCCACCAAATCAAGTATTGATAAGGATAATCATAGACATAAGGAGCAAAAGCGAAAACTTTAAAACCTTTGTCATTAACATCTGCATAAATTAAGTCGACCACTTTAAGCCTAGTTCTCAAATTAGCCGGGTCAGGAGAAAAGCCCTGGTCCAATGGCCAAGGCAAATATCGGCTGACATTAAGGACAATAAAAATTAGCAATATTCCCAAAGAAAGGAAAAAATATTTCTTGCTGAAACTCAAAAGAAAAAAGATACCCAAACCAATTAAAGTTAAGACCAAAGCGTCAATCGCACTTAAATACCAAGGCCAGAGGGCGTAAGGATAAAGAACAAAACCAATGAAAAAAATTATTAAAGTAAGAAGGCAAAACAAAAACAGAAATTTAACCTCTTTTTTCTGCTTTCTCTGGAAAGAAAAAAAAGCAATTAAAATTAAGAAAAAGATCGCCAGGATAATTCCCTTGCTTTGATTAATCCAAACTTCCTGAAAAACCCTTAAACGGTCAAAAAGTCTGTAAATTAAATCTCCAGAAGCCGGAGTCAGAGAACTACCTTTTCCCATAATAAGATTAAGAAAAGCTTTAGTCTGAAGAAACTGATGGCGGAATTCAAAAATTATCTGAGGAATAAAAGGAAAGAGAAAAGCAACTAGAGCTCTTTTTTGTCGCCAGACCAATTTGCCCTTCCTGAGAAGTAAAAGAGTCATAATGAAAACTGGCAGGAGAAAAAGTCCAATCAGCGGCTCAAAATGAAAAGAAGCCGCCATCAAAAACATCACCAGCCATAAAAAAACTTCCTTCTCAGACAAATAAAATTTGACTAAGAGCAGTAAAATCAAGGGGATAATAAAAATAATAGGATTGGTGTTTAAAGCCACAATCGAGTGAACAAAAAAGGAATGAGAAAAAATAAAAACTGAAGTCAAGATAAAGCCCAGACGTTTGTCTTCAATTAAGAAAAAGAAAATTATGGGCATCAACAAAGACAATAAGAAAATGGGGATTAAATTAGTCAGCGGATGGCCACCAGTAAGAAGATAAAAAGGAAAACAAAGCCAGTACCAAAAAGGTCCATAAAAGACACCATGAAGTGAAGTATTAGCCCCAATTAAGCGCGGTTTCCTTAAAAGCCACATTTCCCGCAAATCAAGAAGGTCTCTGGCCTGATCATAAGTGAAAGCGGTCGAGTGCTTCCAGATAAAAAGGAGGCGCAAGATAAGCCCTATTAAAGATAAAATAATTATCGCCAGAAGAAGCTTGTGTTTTTTTAAAGAAACAACTACTTCTTTCTTTTTAATTCCCATAATTTAATGTAGGCAAGCGGATAATGAAAGCCGGAAAAGAGCGCCCAAACAAAGCCCGGAAAGCCATCCAAGAAGCCTTTATGGCGGAAATAAAGAGAAAGAAAAATTTTAATAGGCTTCACTAAAAAGTAGTAGAAATGATTAATAAAATTGATTCTCACTCCCTTTTTACGGAGTTCCTTTGCGGTTAGAGAGGTATAACGATCAGCCCTGCTTAAATAACGAGCGAAAGTGGGCGAATCATAATGAATTAAGCTGTTTTCCAACCAGGCGGTTCTCCCTTCAATCTCAATCTGCTCATGAACACTTTTACAAGGAAATCTCGCCTTGCCTTTTTTGGCTAACCTAATAACTCCATCCGGATAAACACCACCATAAATTAAACCTCGTCCCATAAAATAGTTCTTCCTCGGAACCCAGAAAGCCACAATTTCCCCTTCATCTTGACCAATCTTACCGTCTCTTTCTTCCACTAATCGCTGGTGTTTTAAAAACAATTTCTTTTTTGGGGAATCAATTCGTCTTTCTTCCAATTTCTTCGCTGATAACCTTAAGACTTCTTTTATTTCCTGAGCCAGCTCCTTAGTGACTTCCTCATCAGCGTCAAGTTGAAGAATCCAATCTCCTTGACAAGCGTCAAGGGCCTTTTGTTTGTTAATATGAAAAATTGGTGGGTTGTCAGTGACAACCACCTTCGCCCCATATTTTTTAGCAATCTCGACTGTCTTATCAGTTGAAGAACCATCAACAATGACAATTTCATCCGCAATCTCTTTGATCACCCCAAGATTCCGACCAATATTTTCTTCTTCGTTATAAGTGGCTAAAGCAACTGATAATTTCATTTTAACGTTTCCGCGCACTGGAAGGCTGGTTCACCGTTTTTAAAATCTATTTCCTTTATTATAACCGCTTTTTCTGGAATTTCCTCATCAGTACCACAAACAAGAATGTCCTTCTCGTTCTCTAATTTACTCCAAGTAATGTTTTCAAAATGAAACTTATCAAGATCTCTGACGGTCGAGAAACCGAATTTATCTCTTTGGGTCAAAATAACTTCTTTTTGGAATTTTTCTGGCGGATATTTGAGATAAAAAAGGAAAATAATGTACGGCTGATCATATTCTTCAGTGACATAAACCTTAGAATAGTCATTTCTAATTGGCCATAAGTAATCGACAAGTTCTTCAATTCCATATTCCCAAGCTTCAGGATAAGTCTTTGGATAATGAATAAAGTATTGATGGAGATAATAGGCCGTATTCCAGGAAATAAAAAAAACTAATAGCGTACAGCTAATAACGTATAGAAATTTGGGGAATTTATTCTTAACCAAAACCACTAAGCGGTAAAAACCATAAGAGGAGATGATGATTAAGGGAATGACCATGTTATTAGCTCTTAAGGCATTAGGAGTTTGAAAAGTAAGGGCGGCGGTGACAGGCGCAAGAACTAGCCAGGCAAAAGGCAATGGCCAATTCTCCGGCCTTTTTTTGAAGAAAAAGTAAAAACCCGCACTGAGAAAGATTAAATCAAAAAGATACATTTCTCCCATATCTGGAGAGTTACTTCTTTTGATTCTGTCACCAAGGAGGAAAAGGAAAACACCGTCAAAATGATCAAGATAATTTTCTAGAAATTTACAGGTATAGGCGATTGGTCGATTATGGAGAAGTCTGACCACTAAAGAATTAGGATCAAGATGCTCGCCTCGAGAGCGGTTGACTTCCCAAAAAGGACCGGTATCAGAAAAAATACTCACCCCAGAAAATCGAGCCGACCCAGCCGGACCTAAGAAGCTCAAAGCGAGAGGCATAATTAATATTATCCCTATGATTCCTGAAATGAGAACCCACTTTTCCACCCAAGGTGGATCCGCCTTTGGCGGAAAATGTTTAAACAGCTCTTTTCGGTAGAAAATTACTAGGAAAACGCCTAGGAGAGGCAAAATCACTCGGGGTGTATGGTAAGTATACATGGAGGAGACTAAAGACAAAATACTAAAAACAAAAAACTTTGGGTTCTTGAGTCCCTTAAGAAATAGCCAGAGACCGAAAAGGATGAAAGTGGTGGCTAAATTCGTTTCCCAAGCACCGCGAGAAAAATGGATGTGCCAGGGAGAAATGGCGAGGAAGAAAGAAGAATTTAAAGATAGGTAGGCAGAGGCAAACAATTCTTGGACTAAAAGAAAAACCAGCAAGACCGAAAGTGCTCCCGCCAGAGCCGAGGGCAAACGAATGGCTTCAACATTGAGGCCAAAGATTTTAATAAAAGGAATGAGAATATAAGCCGTGCCAGCGGGTTTATAATCAGCAAATGATTTAAGATGAATCGGCCAGCCCTCGCCGTGTTCATCTTTACCAGTCATGATAAGTGAGTAAGCATTGTAACCATAGGAGGCTTCATCAGCATTTAAACCAGCCGGAAATTGACCAATCTGCCAGAAGCGCAAACAAAAAGCGAAAAAAACTATTAGGGCTAATAAAATTTTGATCTTAGGTTTCATTTTCTTGTCTCCACAATTCTAAAAGCTAATTCACCATTGAGATAATTAATTTCTTTTAAAACCCTTGACTCTTCCTCAGTAATGTCTTGAAGGGGAATCTCATAAGGACCACCGATAAAAAGAGTGTTTTTAGTATCTCTATCCTCAGGCCAGTAGATATCTCGGAACTCGATATTATCGATTCTTTCAATTCGACCAACGTCTCCCTTAGGATCGCCAATTAGTTTTGCTTGGGGCTGATATTTACTCGGATCATAAGCAGTATAGAAAAGGTAGTAAATATATGGTTGACCATACCGCTGAGTAAAGATAACCTGATCATAGTCATTAGTTTTATCTTTAATAAACTCAACAGCTTCTCGATAGCCATAAAGCCACTCTGCCGAATCAGCAATCGGAGCATGAACAAAAAATTGATCAAGGTAAAGGAAAAAGAAGAAGAACCAACCAAATCCAAAGAGGAAAATTGTCCCCCATTTGAAAACAAAAGGCAACCTTTTCACAAGCTGAAAGGCAAAATAAATTCCAAAAGCCGTTATCACCGCCATTGGAAAAACAAGAAAATAAGATCGCGTTGCCTGAACAACATCACGAGTTAAGGCTGCTGGTAAAGGAGAAATTATTAACCAATACCACAAAAAGGCTTGTTTTTCTATCTTCTTATTAACTAGAAAATAGGCTCCTAGTGGTAAAAAAAGAATCGTCAAATGATTTAGTACCCCTGTGTTGGGAACACTATGACGGTGGTTACTCCAATCGCCTTCGAAAAAAAGAAAACGGCCAGAAAAATGATTGAGATAACGCCCTAAAATTCCTCTAACATAATAGTTAAAGGGGCCATGAAATACTCGGAATTCCAAACTCTGAGGGGTTATTACCGCTTCTCGAGCAATCTCTCCTGATTCCTCAGCTGACCTGGGATAAGAGAAGATACTCATCACCTTAAGCCTCCCGCCAGCACCCCCCAAGAAAACGGAGAAAAAGATGGGAAGGGCCATAATTCCCAAAATACCAGCGCTCAAAATAAAAGTTCTCCTAGGAATTTTGACTATTTTTTTCCAAAAGAAGAATAAGAAACCGAAAACAGTCAAGGGAACTAGCATTTTGGCTCCTTGATAAATATAAAAACAAAGTCCAAGGGAAAAAGCAGAAAGATAGAAAAATATCGGCTTCTTCTTTGGGTTTAGAAAAAGCCAAATCCCTAAAAGAAGAAAAGTCATAAAGACATTAACTTCCCAAGCACCATGAGAATAATGATAATGCCAAGGAGAAAAAGCGAGGACAAAACTGGCAATAAGAGCCACTGCTTCTCTGTCTTTGAAACCGGAAAAAAGATCTCGAATCACTAAAAACAAGAGAAAAATACTCAAAGAACCAAAAAAAGCTGACGGCAATCTAACTGCAAATTCATTCAAACCAAAAATTACCTCAGAGAGAGCTGTCAAATAGACATAAAACCCTGGCTTGAAATCACCAAAGGACTTAAAAATGAGAGGGAAAAACTGGCCATACTCATCCCGTCCAGTCTTTAAAATCGAATAGGCATTATATCCCAAAGCCGCTTCATCCCAATGAAGCGAAGGTGGAATACTCCCCAAATGCCAAAGACGAAGAAATAAGCCTAAGACGGTAATGACTAAAGCAAAAATTAAGAATTTGTTCTTTTTCATTTCACCTCACCAATAAGAAAAGATTGTTTTCCATTCTGCCAAAGAACCTCATCTAAAATCTCAAGGCCTTCTCCCACCTCTTGTGGAGGAAGGGCATATAATACCTTACCGCTGATTTCTATTCCGTCTTGACTAAAATAATAATTGCCTACCCTGTCAACATTAACCCAAGCATCACTTCGCACGTAGCGAATCACATCTTGGCCATCCTGATAAATTCTGGGGTCGAACCGGCGGTAAAAAAGGTAAAAAATATGAGGCTCGCCATAGAATTTACTGACAACTACTTTATCATAATCTCCTTCTCTAAGTGCTAATTTTTGATAAAGACTCTCATAACCCTCTTGCCAAGTAGATCCAGGCTTTTGGGGGTAATCAAAGAAATAGGTAGTCAAATAACCAAATAAACAAATCAAAACAATCAATCCCAACCCAAAACTAAATAAAAGTCTTAATTTTCTTTTCTTTACTAAATCAAAAACATAAACCATCCCCAAAGCAGATAAGATTGGGAAGACGGGTAAGAGAATCAAAGCTCTGACGGGGTGAGCTTCACCAGTGAAACTATTGGCAATTGGCGCGGTCAACAACCAAAGGCCGAAAAGAATAAGGTTCTCTCTCCTTTTTTTCTTGAAAAGGAAAATCACTCCCAGAATCAAAAACGGTAGTTCAAAAGGATAAAGAGCGCCTCTGCCTGGAACAGAATACTGAGCTAAACCCGAGCCTTGAGAAAAAAGGTATTTTAGAGAAAAATGGGAAAGATAATTTTTGGCAAAAACCTGGGAATAAGTTATGGGTCGATTATAAAAAAGTCGACATAAAAGTGGACTATTTTCCCCAAAACAAAGCGCTCTCCCTGCCTCAATTCGGTTGATAATTCCCGGGTCAGTAAAAATACCAACTTTAGTTAAGCGCTGACTGCTTCCCTGAAAACCGGAAAGAAAAATCGGAAGAGATAAAACAAGAACCATTACCAAAGCTAGCCAATTTCTTTTTAAAATCCCAATCCAAGTCTTCCTTTGAAAAAAGAAGAAGAGAAATAAGAATAATGGTATGAAAAGACGACAACTATTATAAGTATAAAAGGAAAGAGTAAAAAGGAAAAATGAAAGAAAAAGCGCTTTTTTATTCTTTTCTGCAAAAAGTAAAAAATAAACACCAGCCAGAATAAAAACCAAAGCCAAATTCGCTTCTAGAGCCATCCGACTGACCTCAAAATGCCAAGGGTTGATGGCTAAGAAGAAAGCGGCAAGCAGGCCAACTTTTTCAGAAAAGAGCTGACGGCCAAGAAGAAAAATGAGGCCGACGGCCGCCACGCCCGCCAAAACCGAAGGCAATCTGGTCGCTGTCTCAGAAAGACCAAAGAGGGCGACTGAGGGAACAGCTGAATAAATATAGATTGGCAGCTTATACTCACCAAAACTCTTGAAGGAAATAGGTAAAAAACTCCCCCACTCGTCTCGCCCGGTTTTCAAAACACTGTAGGCATTATAACCAATTGAGGCTTCGTCAGAAATGAAAGTTGGGATTTCTCCAACTTGCCAAATCCTTAAGATGAAAGCTAAAGCTAGGATTAGAAAAAGTAAGATTTCAGACTTAAACTTCATTCTTGGACAACATCACTACTAGAAAAGATAACAAAGGCCTTGGAACCATCAGGAGAGATTATTTCTTTAATCTTCACTAAAGACGGCTCTTCTTCAATCTTCAAGCCATGAACTTCGAGTTCGGCTGGATTTAAAACATACAAAGTTCTCGGCTCGCCTTCACCTTTTTTCATTTGGCCAATATTGGGTGTCAAAAACCAATACTTACCCACTCGATAAGGTGAAAGGGTTAATTCCTTTTGCGCTTCTCGAGGAGAATACTGACTATAGAAAAGGGTATAAACAAGTGATGGTTCCCAACTAGGAGAAATGTATATTTTTTGATATTGACTTTCGACTTGATTAACATAACTGAATACCTCTCGATAGCCGAAATTCCACCAGCGACCAGAACCTTTTGGATAGAGATCAAAATAATTGATGAGAAAAAGTCCTAAGGAAACAAAGGCAATCCCTAAAAAGACAACCCATGATATTTTTAGCCACTTTTTCTTAAGGCTTTGGAGAAATAAAACCAAGCCGGTAGCCGTCACCAGCTGGAGCCAAGGGATAATTGATAAAAGTCGGATGGCGTGCTCACCCCCTCCCAGAGTTAGGGCAGCAGGAACAGGGGTTAAAAAAATAAAAGCCAGCACCAGCTGGGCAAACTTTTTTCTTTTCTTAAACGCCTGGTAAAAGAAAACTCCTAAGCCAAAGATGAGAAAAGGAAGCTCCAAAAGATAAAGCTCGCCTCGACCACCAACCGATTGACGGGGACTGGGGTCACCTCTGATAAAAAGAAATTGGGTAGAAAAAGAAGAAAGGTAATTATCAATAAAATCCTGAGTCCAAAAGCCTACCTTATTATAAAATAACCTCTGATAGCCAGCCGGCAGACTAGAATCTTGCCGAGCCAGTCTTACCCTCTCAGGGACAGCTTCGTTATTAAAAATACTCAAAGAGCTAAACCTCGCCAGTCCGGGCCCTCGGAGTATATCCCCCACCATCGGCAATAAAATCAAACCTAGTGCCATCAAAAAAACAACCAATTTCTTTCTTTGAGAAAAAAGTTCTTTTTTGTAAATAATCAAAAGAGCTAAAATTATTAAAGGCAGAAGAAGTTTAGGCGTATTATAAGCGTAAGGAGTTAAGCCGAATAAAAAAGCAGAGATTAGATAATCGCGGTTAGTCTTTGAGGAAATTGCCTTAAGAAAGAAAAGAGTGGCTAAAGGAAATAAAAGGGTTAAGAAAATTGCCTCAAAGGCTCCTCTTGAAAAGTGAAGATGCCAAGGCGAAATTGCTACCAAAAAAGCGGTTAACAAACCGACTGTCTTCTTCTGGCTAACGACTTGGGCGAGAAAATAACTGACAAGCACCGCCAGGATGCCAATCATTGCCGCCGGCAAACGGACTCCGATCTCATTCAAACCGAAAATACCAACAAAAAAACTGTCAAAATAAATGTATAAGGGCACCCGCCAGTCACCATAGGACTGAAAATGAATAGGTAATAAGTTACCAAAATAATCGCGGCCAGTCTTGAGGATGGAATAAGCCTGATAACCAGTATCAACCTCGTCGCCGAAAAGCCCTGGGGGGACAATACCCAAACGGAAAAGACGCAAGGAAGCGGCCAAAAGTAGAATCAGAAACAAAAAAATTAGCGATTTTTTTTGAATAACACTTAAAAGGCGTTTCATCCTGCCTCTATTATACCAACTTTTGATTTCTTCCAAGCCTTTCGATTATAATTGATAATAACATACCGAATCCAAGAATATGAAAAAAATTTTAAAAGGTCAATTTTCTGCCGCCGTCATTGCCTATCTCTTATTTGTGGTTTTAGCCACCATCCCTCTTTATAGCTATTTCCAAAAAATTAAGGTTTCCAATGATCAATATCAAGAAAAACTAAACAGTTATCTTGATTGGCATTTTAAGGAAAACAGACTTCTTGAGATCGACTCGAAAAGTGCCTGTGAAGGTGATTTATTCTTTCAAGCCCAAACGCCAATCGCCGCCCTCCATGTCTATCAAGACCAGCTTTATCTCTCACAAGCAGATGGAAAACTTGCAGTGATTAACTTGAAAGATCCTAAACTTATCTCAAGTTACGAGACCAGCCTTTTTACGGATTTTTATTCCAATCCTTCTGAGTTATTTGCTACGGAAATTTTAAACGACCGACTAGTGAAAATATTTATTTCAGGCAATCAAGTTAAAATCGAAGAGGTCTATGATAAGATTGGCCGCGCCTCATCTTTAACCCGAAACTCAAACGGAGATTTTTATGTCTCCGGTTACTCGTCTGGAAATCTAATTAAAAAAATTAATAAAGACGGTTTCCTCTTTGCTTCGGGTCTAGATAAAATTACTGATCTTGAAATAAACAACGGGGTAATTTATATCGCCCGATACAATTCTACGCAGTCTCTCTTAAAATTGGATCTTGCAGATGGCAAAAAAACGGTTATTAGGGAAAGGGAAAGCTTTTCTTCTCTTGCTTTCGATGAAGATGATCTTTGGGCCGCTTACCATGACGGCGAACAAACTCAAATTGGGAAAATTATGGAGGATAAGATCGTAGATAATCGGCCTTTAAATTGTCAATCCCCGGTGAAAATTGCCTTCTGGAAAGATAAACTTTTTTATACCTCTCTGGCTGACAGCGAAGGTAAAGTTTACTCCACTAAGAAGAACCTCCAAATCAAGGGTAAATGAATCTCACTCAAAAAATTTCCTGGTCCTATTGGAAAAGACTTAGAGGCACTGGCAATCGGAAAAGCAGAGTAAATAGCCTGGGCATTTAAAAAGAAACCCACCACCACCACCCCAATAAGAACTACTCTTGTTAACTTCTCAAAAAGAGGCTTATCAAATAAAAACAATAAGACAGATGGTAAGGTTAAAAAACCTATAATGAGTCGAAAATTAAATGGCTCAGTCAAGGCTCTAAATTCGTTAGAAAGAAAAACCCGACCAGTAAGAAGAAAACCCACAATATAAATCGAGGTGAGAAGATTTGGTTTTTTAATAATCCGGATAATCATTAAGGCTCCAAAGATAGCCAGAAACGGAAAGAAAGGATAGCGGTACCATAAAAGAACATCCCCTTGGCCACCGGAAAAAACAACCACCATGGCCCAGAAAATAAAAGCCAAGGCAATAAGCTGATATCGTTTTTCAGTAAATTTACTGATGGACAAATAAACCGCTGATAAAAGGGAGAAAACATACCAGCCGTCATAAAAGAAGTCAATACTATAACCAGAAGTGGAGAAAATGAAGGGCAACCCTAGAAATCCTACCGGCCTTTTGCTTTGAATAAGATTAATGCGTCTGAACAAATCCCAATTTACTGCCATGCCGTAAGCGGCAAAGACTCCTATAAACCAAAAAATTCCAAAAAAAGTAAAAATGGCTTCCTTCCATAGTTTATTTTTTAACAGGAGGAAAATGACAAAGAAAACAATAAGAAATCCCGTCGGCTTCATCAAGCCAGCTAAGCCTATCAAAATTGGCAATAAAAACAGAAAATACCACCTTTTTTTCTCGCAATAAAGAACTGTCAGATAAATGGTAGTAAGATATAGAAAGGCAATCCCGTTTTCAGCCACAGAGAGACGTTGACTAAAAACAAAAAGCGGAGTCAAGGAATAAAAAGCGCTTGACAACATCGCCACCCAAAAACCAAATAATTTTTTGGCCAGTAAAAACAAAATAAAGGTTGTCGCAAAGGAAAAAATAATCGCTGGCAAACGAATATAAGCAGCGGGGATAACCGACCATCCGTCGGCGCCATAAAGGTGAGCAATTCCCCCTGATATAAGACCAAATAAAGGAGGCAAATCGAGCCAGGGGGCAAGAATATCAACGTTCAGTTCAACTCCATAATCAATTATTTTCCCACTAAAGGCGGTATCCTGAAATGGATATTTATCCGCGGGTGACCAAGTTTGAGGAATACCTGTCTCGATTAGATGAATTCCCATCCATGAATAAGCGTATTCTTCGAGGTGACCCATTAAGGGAAAACGATCATAGTTAAAGCTTTTTATAATAAAGAAGAAGGAAAAGGCACACAAAAAAACCAAAAATTTAACTAAAAATTTCCAGGAATTTATTTTCTGCCAATAATACTTTGCCATTTTTGCCCAATCCAAAGAATCAAAAATAAAAGATAATATTTAATTAAACCATTATATATTTTACTACTTTGAATCAAGTATTGGTAAGCTTTGTCGCCTGTCTGAGCCGCACTTTGACCATGATGATGAAGAATCTCGGCTTCTGGCAAATAATAAACCTTGAGTCCTGCCCGCTTAACCCGCTGACAATAATCCAAATCCTCAAAGTACATAAAATAACGCTCGTCTAGAAGACCAATTTTTTCGATTGTCCTTCTAGGGATTAACATCGCCGCCCCAGTGACCGCTTTAACCGCTAGCGCTTTTTTACCCTTAGGCGCATATTTCTCATAAGCTTCCTTCTGCCCTAGCCAGTATTCCCTTATCGCACGCCCAAGAGTGGGAAAATGGTAAACCGAAGGCTGAACTAAACCATTGGGATTAACCAATCTCGCTCCAATGATACCAGCACCAGGATTTTTCTCGGCAAACTTAATCAATTTCTCCAATGACTCTTGTTTAACCACCGTGTCTGAATTTAAAAGGAAAAGATATTTTCCTTTGGCGATTTTCATTCCCTGATTGTTGGCCTGAGCAAAACCGAGATTGTCTTGATTTTTAATAAGGATTACTTTGGGGAAGTCCTTTTTCACCATCTCAGTCGAACTGTCACCAGAAGCATTATCAACCACAATCACTTCGGTGATCGGTGATTGGTGATCAGTGATTGGCAGTCCTTTTCTAATCACCAGTCGCTGGCTACTGATCACTGACCCCAGGCACTCCTCGAGAAGCTTTTTCGTATTAAAACTGACAATGATGATTGATAAGTCCATTTCTCTTAATTAGGGTAAAATCAAACCGATATTGCCTGAACTGATATCAATGCTGTCGATTGATAAGGCTTTGGGAATAACGATCGTATAAATCGCATTCTCCACTCCTTTATCTTCGGGCTTATAACCATAAAGTTTGAAAAAATAATCAAAACCAAAGTTCCATCCTGGGATATTAAGATAGGAAACAAAAAACGGCTCATTTTGGGGCTGCTCTCTGACAATTGCTTTCACAATGGTGTCTTTGTGAGCGAGGGTTATTAATTTTGGATTAGTCCATTTACTAAAATACAAAGTTTGAACATTGACCAAAGTTACCCAGGTTAAAAAAACTATCACCCCTATTTTCCCCAACGGCCTGGTGGTCCAGAACCCCAGGACACCGGAAAAATAAAAGAATAAAAGGACAATCGGAGCGATAAAATAATACTCGGGCACATGAATTGGTAAAAAGAAATAGTACAAAATAAAAACCAAAAGAGTAATCAGAAGCATTAAAAGATGAAATGATTCTTTCCAGAAAGAGACCCGCTTAAGAGTAAAAATGACCGCCATCAGTAATAATAAACCTGAAAGAAGAGCAGGAAAATGAAGGTTGAGTCCAAGCATGTTCTGTGGTTCATTGATAACGAGATGGGTGTATTTTAATAATTTCGTTAAAGATAAAGCGGTTGATGGTGATTTCGGACCGGTGATAAGCTCAAAAAGGCGCTTTACCTCCAGAAAATTATGAAGAAACTCGAATAAAATCAAAGGGGCGAGAGGAGCAATAAAGGCAATGATACTTAAGAAGATAGTTTTGAAGTCGGGTAATTTTCGTTTAATAAGGAACAAAATTAGAAAAACCAGATAAAAGGGAAAGAGAACAGGGTGAAAACTGGTGTAAAGACCGAAAACGAATCCTAGGAGGGGCAAATATTTCGTCTTCCCCTGCCAATATTGATAAAAACAATACCAGGTAACCAAGACCAGAAGCTTACTGCTAAAAGCAGGTGTGGCCGACCAGTCACTTTCAATTTCCCTAAATAGAACAGTCCCTAAAAAAGCGGCAATCAAACCGGCTGGTTTGCCAAACAGCTTAGAGCCAAAGAAATAGTAGGCCGTAATTATGCCCAAACCCAAAAAGACCGAGCCAATCGCTCCCCCAAGCGGATGAAGATGAAAAAGAGCATAGAAGGGCACCAGAAAATAGAAATATATGGGCCCCATGAATAAACCCTCAATCGACAAACCCTGGCCAATCATCCGAATCGGGAATTCTCGGAGGACATCATAAGCGAAGTTCGCCGCATATGCTTGATCAAAGTCAAAATAAGCCATTTCCGGGAGACGATAAAATCTTAAAGCCGCCGCGATGATTAAAATAATTAAGAAGAGGCGGTGATTGTTTAAAGTTTTAATTAAAGATTTTTTCATCTTAATTAAATTGAGCAAAAATCTCCCTGTCGCCAATCTTTGTTCCTCGACACTCTTTAAATCTTCTGGGCAAAACTATTGGTAAACGAGCGAAAGCCGCTATAAAAGGTTTCCAGGAGCCAGGCGAAATCAACAATTTCTTCGCTAAGTAAAACTTATGTTCGAGAATCATTTTTGGTTTGCCAATGTTTTTCCAGATAAATAGAAGCCTGTTCCTCTCAGAGATAAAACTAATGTATTTTTTCGAATAGTGCTTGCCAATAATCGCTTCATGCTGATGATGAACAACTGCTTTTGGTTCCCAGAGAACCTTATAGCCTCTTTTCCAAGCCCGATAGGAAAGGTCAATATCCTCCCAATAAAAGGGATGATAAAGAGAATCAAAACCACCTAATTTTTGCCAGACTGATTTTTTAAAAGCTGCGCTTCCACCATTGGCCCAAGCAGAAAGGTGAGTTTTTTTTGTTTTTGGTCCAGGTTGATGCTCGATGGTCCCTTTTTGCCAAAGAATTTTTGCCCAGCTCCATTGAGGCTCATTAAAGGAAACGGCAAAAACTTTTTCGTCTTCAAAATTAGGCAAAATCTTTTCTAAAGCCTCTTTTTCCGGCACGACATCTAAGTTAAGTAAAACCACAATCTCACCTTTAGCGGCTTTAACCCCTGAATTACAACCAGCGCCGAAACCGAGGTTCATTTGATGTTTAATGATTTTGACTTGAGGATAATTTTTTTCTAAGAATTCATTTGAATCATCTGGCGAGGCGTCATCAACAATAATCACTTCATTGGGTTTAGTCGCGAGAACGGCCGGCAGATTCTTTTCTAAAAGTTTCCGTCCTTTCCAGTTAGGAATGACGATTGAGGTTTTCATTTTATTCTTGCCTTGACTATCTGATACATGCCCAAAAGAAATCTCTTCTCTATTATCATCTCAAACCCCGCCTCTTTAATCAATTTTCTTAACTGCTCGGAGCTAAATTTTCGAACATGGGTTCCTTTCCACACCCAACCCCTGGTATTTTCCCAAAAAAACCAAATAATTCTAAAAAGGAGACTGTTGGTGTGAACGAGAATGATCAGATAGCCGTTTTTCTTTAAAACTCGTCTCATCTCTCTGAGCACCTTTTCGGGCTCAAAGAAGTGTTCGATGGAATCAAGGCAAAAGACCGCTTCAAATTGATTATTTTCAAACGGCAGTTTTTCTGCGTCAGCCATCTGAAATTTTAGTCTTTTACTTTTAAATCTTTTCTGGGCATAATCGACTGAACCTTGAAGAGTATCAATACCAACCACTAAACTCGCTTTTGAGCGCTCGAGGATAAATTTAGTCATCGTGCCATCTGCACAACCAACATCAAGAATCTTTCCTTCGGTCGGCTCAATTAATTTACCTATATTTCTAAACCGGCGGTAATGCCAAAATCTCTGAAAAAGATTTTCTTTTATCCCCCTCTGGTACCAATCAGGCGGAACGTTGCGATGAAGAATGGCGGCTTTTGATAATTCCATATAATAAAATCCCCATCAGGGCGGCAAGAGTTAATATTGAAACTCTCAGCCCTATTTTAAACGATTGGGGTTGAAAAAGAAACTTAATCTCGTGTTCCCCCTCAGGAACGAAAACAGCTCGAAAAGCATAATTGGCTCGATAAATTTTGGTCTCTTGGCCATCGATAAAGGCTTTCCAGCCAGGATAATCATTATCAGAGAGAAATAGAAAGCCGTCTGCTCCAGATTTTGTCTTAACAATGACTTCATTGTTAAAATATTGACCTTCGTCGATGACGACTTCGCTCTCTCCCCTTTTCTCTTCTGACAAGCTAGAAGGGTTTTCCTCAAGGAGAAGAGTCTCTTTAGGGTCAAAATCTTTACTCATTAATGTTTTCAAAATTTCCCCGTCGCTTAAAACTTGGAAATCATGAATAATAAAAGCTCTTGGTAAAGCCTCTTTATTTTCATAAACCTGAGATTGACCAGATTGGAAAATAAGCTCATATTTTTCTTCAGGATATTTAAAGTATTGAGGGTCCCATTCACTTTCTGGTTCAAAATTAAGAGATAAAAGATATCTTGTCCCCAATAGATTTAAAAGAGGAGATTCATACCGATGAGCCACTATCCAGCGACTGCCAGTGGAAATCTGTTTGAATTTTTCTTCATTAATCTGATTGGCAAACTCACTGTAGCGCTTAGTCATTAACGGCTCATACCCTTCAGGCGAGGAAAGATTGTAAGGAATGAACATGCTCTGAGGAATCGAACCGGTAAAACGGTTAAGGCCTGGCTTGTCTTTTAGAAAATCGGTCAAATCAGTTTTAGGATAAAGATATTCCCTATCAACAAAAGGAATGTATTTAAAGCCAAAACGAAAAAGATCAAAGATAATCAGAAAGAATAAAATAGAGAAACCGATTTTCTTAAGTTTTGGAAAGGGAATCAGTCGGGTAACTATCAACAAAAATAGAGTCGTTAAGAAAAGAACAATCGGTAAAAGGAGATTTCTTCTCGCAACTGATAAATTAGCCAATAAATCTTGATCAGGCCAAATTCCCGGCTGTAAAAAGATAAATCCTAAAAAGACCAAAAAAAGAATAAAAATCATAAACAAAGGTCGGAAAAAATGTTTCGCCTTTTTCTTAGCTAAGATTAAATTCGCCCCAAAAGCAGCTAAAATGGCTAAAGAAAAATCAGTGAGAAACAAGAACCGACCTGCGCTTGAACTGGCTAAAATCGGCAATTTTAAACTATAAATAAAATCTGAGAAGGGATTTTTAAAAGCCACTAATAAGGATAAAACTAAAAGAAGCTTGAAAAAATTAAGGCTTTTCTTCTCTTTGTAAAAGAAAAAAGCGATCAAAGCCAAGAGAAAACCAGCTACACCAACATATAAAGCTGATTCATTGAAGGCTCCCCAACCCCAAAAATTGCCGGTCGTTGGGTTGCCATAAAAGTCTGGGGCGAAAAATAAAATCAAGTTCTTTAAAGGATTAAGACCAAAATCAAAAGCGCCTGCGGTCGGATCAACCTGACGAAGAGAAAACTGCCAGAGCTCTAAACCAGGTAAAAGTTGAACAAAAGAAAGACATATTCCCAGGATAAAAAAGAGACCAATCGCTAAGACTGGTTTTCTCATCCCTTTTTCCTTCAAAAAGAACCACTGGTAAAGCAGGTATAAGAAAGCAGTCAGTAAGATTAGAAATGAGCCTAAAGGATAGCCCGCCAGTAAAGAGAAACCTACCGCTAAACTACCAATGACTATCCAAAGAGTTGATGGTTTTTTTAAGAGTTTATCAATCGCTAATAAAACTAAAGGCAGCCAGAGTCCAGCATGGCCGACAATACCGTACTCCAGCCAAACCAGCATAAATCCGGAAAAAGCAAAAATAAAACTACCAATTAAAGAAGAAAGATTATTCAGCCTTAAGTTTCTTAAAAAGGCAAAACAAAAGAGGCTTGCTAAAACCGGCTGGAGGATAATGTAAATTGACCAAGCATTGACGTTGGAGAAGAAGATAAAGAGAAAATTTAAAGGATAGAATATCCCTGATTGGAAATTAGCTAAAAGAGGGGCGCCAGCTAGAGCATGAGGAATCCAGAGAGGCCAGATGCCCTTTTTCAAAAGCTCGAGTCCGTAAATCCGCCAAGGATAGATGATGGAAACAACATCCGATAAAAGGCCATTCTTGATCGGCACTCCGGCGACGAGATTATTCCAAATATGGTTACGCCAGGGATAGTAAATGCCGACAATCGTGTCCGCGGGGATAGGAACTAAACCCTTAAGAAAATATTTCCAGAAAAACGCGAAACTAAGAAAAATTAAGAAGCAATAAAAAAGAAGGTCCTTTTTATTAAGAAGCAGGCGTAATGATTTCATCAAACTTCTGAGAGAATCTTTTTTTAGAAAATTCCTGACTCGATTTTATCACAGCTTTAGATAAGCTGCTTAAGCTTGCCGGACTGGCAATCAAATCTTCAGTCATTTTTATCAACTCTTTTTCATTCTCCCAGAGAAAACCATTTCTCCCACTTTTAATAATTTCTCTCGCTCCGCCTTTACCTACAGCTACAGACACAGCTCCAGCCGCCATTGCCTCAACGATAGCAATACCAAAATGTTCCACTTTTTCTGGCTCTTTATCTTCATTAATACCATAACCTGAAGCGGACCAGAAAATTTTCGCTTCAGCATAAAGCTTTTTCAAGGACTTAAAATCAATATCCGCTAGCAACTCTATCGGGTAGCCTTTTGCCTGTCGCTTTAATTGATTAAAGTAGTCCTTCCCGCCTACACCAGTGGCTCCAGCTAAAACCAGCTGCCAATCTTTTAAGCCTTGATCACAAAGCTTTTTGAAGGAAGAGACAAGGATATCCTGCCTTTTCGCCTGCATTAATTGTGAGAAGCGACCGACAGAAAGAATAAGATTTTTTTTCTTGCCTGGAGAAAAAGATTCAATATCAATTGGCGGATAAATCACCCTCGAATTGACTCCGTATTCTTGATCAATAAATCTTTTGGTGAACTTTGAATTACAAACAAGATGATTCATCCTTTTAAGCTTAATTCGATTCAGATTTGAGCGGCCATTAACGTCGTGGAAAGGCACCTGGAGATGGAGAAGATTATTCTTTGAAAAGAGAAAAGGAATGCTCCCATCAGAAACCCAGAAGAAAAGATCGTATTGCCTTGTCATCTTCAACCGCTTGAGTAAACTACTTACGCCAGGAACAAAATTTACTCTATCAAGTTTGAGATTAAACTTGGTAATTAAGTCCCTTTTAATCTGAGAGCCATAATTAAAGACATCAACTTGCCAGCCTTGTCTAACTAGATGCTCGGCCAGAGTCAGGGTGTAGCGCTCACCTCCACCAAGAGTATCTAGATAAGGATTGAAAAAACCTGCTTTTAATTTTTTACTCATAACTTTAGGAAAAATTCTTGAGGTAAATCTCCCCAATTAGCAATTAAATAAGTAAAACCATATAGGTTCCACTGACACATCTTCCAAAGAATTAACAACAACATCAAGGCTATCAAAACCTTAACAGCTGGGAATTTCTTTTTCAAGGAAGTAAGAATAATTAAAATCAAGAAGAAAATGATAAATAATCGGTAGACAAGAATATTTGAAGATTGCTGGTGAAAAACATGGCGTCCCCAATAGAGACTGGAAGAAAAAGGGAATAAAAAGAAGATGATTAATCTCGTCACTGTCGGTTCTGAAAGCATTTTTTTAATAAAAATGGCCGATGCAATCACGATAAAGGGCACGAAAACTAGAGAATACCAAGGATAATTTAGTCCACCAAAAAATAAGAAAAAGAATAAATAGGAGAGAAAGCCGAGAATGATTTCTCGATATTTTTGAAATTTTTCTGCCAAAAAGAGAAGACAAATAAAGCCAAAAGGCCACCAACCTTCAAGCGGAAAACCGGCAAAATGAGGACGATAGAAAGCATAGATAAAATTTAAGGACCCAAAAAAACCTCTACTGGCATTATCAACAAAAACCTCCCAAAACAACTTCGGTGCCATTAAAAAGAGATAAAGATAAGGAATTGAACCTAAGAGAACTGCGGGAATAAAGAAAAATAGAATTTTTTTAAGGGGAATTTTACGATTAAATAAAATTAAAACTCCCATTATTATGGCTGCAACTCCTAATGTTTTCATCGTCAACGCTAGGCCAGCACATAATCCTCCTATAACTAGTAGCGAATTTTTTTGGTATTCTTTTGAAAACCATGGTTTTTCGTGCAATTTTATAAATAAGAGAGAGAGCAAAGTTAAAGGTACCAACAGGTTCTCAATTAAGGCGTATCTTGAAACTAAAATAAAGACGCTAACCACCGAATATATGAGGAACGAGAGGATGGCTGTCAAAAGATTGTCTTCTAACAAGTAAGTAAGGAAAAAGAGAAGAAGGCCAGTAATCACTGAAACATAGATGGCCATCAAGCGGTATTGCTCAGGATAAATGTCAGTGAACGACTGAATGTTGTTGGAAATATTCAAACCAAATATCAGTCCCGCCACAAACGTGTGGTCCATAAATGGTTGAACAATCGATATGTGTTCTTTGCCCTTACCAACATCGATTTCAACAACGGCCGCCACTGGATAATCAAACTTGGAAATATTCTTGAGAGATGGTTTTTCTCCTTCAACCTTGATACTCAAACCTTCAATCTCGACGCTTCCCTTCCCTCCATTTTTTTTATAAGCATCGAGGGTAGACCAAGCGGTGGGAATACCAGTTTGTAAGAAACTTTTGGCGGCCCAGACGTAATCTTTTTCATCTAAAATATCCGTCGTTTTCGGAATTTCTTTGTAGCCTAATTGTCGGTAAGCCAAATATCTATTCGACAGAAAAATCACCAAGATTAAGGAAAGGAAGAAGATTATTTTCCTATTCATCTCTTTTTCTCTCCTTGCTGCATCTCCCAAAGCCTAAGATAAATCACCATCGTGTGAAAGGCTTGATAAACGGATTCAACCCAACCTTCGATTCCATCAAGAAAACCTCTTTTCTTAATTAAACGGTCAAAAAGAGTCGTCGCTCCCATTCGTAGAACCCGCCACCAAGCAACCTTGGGGTGATTAGCCTTGAGAAGCAAGTCAGCCTCAATTCCTGACCAGGTAATTGACTTCTCAAGAGCCGGTTCAATTCTTTCCGGCTGAGGATGAATCATCGGGTTCCTTAAATAACCTATTACTCCCTCAAAAATTGGTTCTTCATGAAGCTCTCCTCTCCATTTTTTGAGATTTTTCTTCTTAAAAAGCCGCTTCACATAATCAGGCGACCAGCCGCCATGTTTTAATTCTTTACCCAATAAAAAATTCCTTCGAGGAATGGCATAAGCAGTGTATTTCTTACTCTGTATTGCTTCTTGTATCTCTTCTTTCAGCAATGGCGGCACTCGTTCATCCGCATCCACCCATAAAAGCCAATCGCCCTTGGCTTCTTTCAGTCCCTGATTATGCCAGGCAGCAAAATTCATTTCCTTGGGTTTTTGTTCAATGATTCTAACTTTAAACTCACAGGCAATTTCTTCCGTCCTGTCAGTCGAGTCAGGATTGATAAAAACAAGAATCTCATCCGCCCATTTAACTGACTCCAAACAATCAGGGATAAATTTTTCCTCGTTTTTAACACCAATGATAACGCTGATTTTTTGCTTAGCCATAGCTTCCTTTCCCAAACCTCATAAGATAGAAATCACGAACGCCAATTCTTTCCCAAAGCCGACCCTTGATTAAAAGTCTAAGACTATCCCGAAAAAGAGCAAACTTTGTCCTCAATCGAGCATAACGTAAACCAAATAAGAGTCGGTTTCGAGTTAAGTAATAATCGTTCAAGACACTACCAATGGCGGAGGAAGAAGCCACCTTATGCCAGATTTTGGCTTGGGGAACATACAAAACCTGCCAACCCGCTCTTTTGGCTCGTTGAGACAAATCCGAGTCTTCCCAATACATAAAGAGTTTTTTATCGAAAAGGCCTATCTTCTCCAGAACTTCCCTTTTGATGAACAAGCAGGAGCCACTAGCATAATCAGTCTCGACTACCTGATTATATTGACCCTTATCGACTTCATCCACCCCTCGATGAGGGCTTAAAATATTATCCCAATCAATCACCCCGCCCGCATACCAAATCACCTTGCCTCTCTCTTCTTTTTTATACCTCTTCTTATGAAGCTCATAGCCTGGAGCAAAATAAATCTTGGGTGAAATAATCCCGACCCCCTTTCCTTTTCTAGCTACTTTTCCGCCAGAGGCGTACTCCAAAGGCGCACCAGCCTCTGGCTGGGATCCGCCTATGGTGGAAATTAATTGAACTAAGAAATCTTCATCCACCTCAATATCATTATTAAGAATCAATAAATAATCAGCTCCCTTCTCCAAAGCATATTCCATCCCCCGATTATTACCTTCCGCATAACCAAGATTTTTCTTGTTCTCTAATATAAGCACCTTTGGAAAAGCCTTCTTAATAGCTTGAACTGAATCATCAGTCGAACCATTATCAACCACCAAAAAAGAAACATGGCTTTTAGGAGGATGTTTAATCTTTTGGAGCGACTGAAGACAGGCCAAGGTCAAGTCTTTGTTATTCCAATTTAGAATTATGACGAAAATTTTCATTTCAGCTTGCGGAGGATTTTTTTAACTGGATTTTTACTTTGCTTGACCAGCCAGTGCTGAAGTTGATCAATCGCCCCTTCAAGCTGAGAAAAAACATTTTTAGTTGGGCCTGAAGGAAAACCCTCTTTTTCCCAGATTCTTAAATAAACAATCAGTTCTGAAAAACTTTGAAGCAAACCTAAAGCCAAGCCATGAATACCGTCCTTATACCCCTCCTCAGCAAAATATCTTCGTAAAAACTCATCTAATGGTTTTTGAATCAGGTCAGGCCAGGAAAATTTATAACCTGATTTGATTTGTTTTTCAGCTTCCAGTTCAGTGTAATGAATCAGCTTTTCTAGGTATTGGGTGATTGTTTGATAATTCTCGTGAATTAATGGTGTTTTAAAATAGCCGACTTTGCCTTTAACCTTAACTTGTTCATGGACTTTGCCTATATATTGCCCTTTCTTAGTTCTAAAAAAGTGAAGCTGATGGTCAGGCGACCAACCGCTATGCTTAATCCATTGGCCAAAAATGATATTCTTCCGAGGGAAGTAAAAACCATCAAAGCCTTTAAGTTTCATTGCCTGAAAGATTTCCTTTTTAAGCTCCTGAGGCACGGTTTCATCAGGATCAACCAGAAGAACCCATTCTGTTTTCACCATCGACAGGGCGAAATTTCTTTGAGAGGCAAAATCATCAAGTTTTCTCTGATAAACCTTCGCCCCAACTTTCTCCGCAATCGCCACACTCTTGTCCGTCGATTGATCATCAACAATGATTATTTCATCCACCCAGACTAGAGACTCTAAACACTCAGGCAGATTTTTCTCTTCGTTTTTAGTGAGAATGATGGCCGTAATGCCTGTTTTCTGCATTGTCTATATTTTACCATTGAACTGGTAAATTCGAACTTTTTGGTTGTCAAAAATCTCCTTCAAGCCAATCTCTTTTTTGTCAACCACTAAATCTTGATCATCAACAAGATAGAGATAGGAAATATCATTGAGGATTAAAAAGCTTTTAGCGGCAAGAGAGTCATCGGTCTTAAAAAAGGCCATTTCCTGATTGAGCCTGTTTTCCAAATCGTAACCTAAAATTGTAGCCGCGTTCTGATCTTCGAGAAAGACTCTTCTCTCCGTAAAAAAAGCAACATAAGGAGAATTGTAATGGGTCATCGGCACTGGCGGCTCCTTGTATTTTCTTTGCTCATAGGGGCTATAAGGAAAAGTGAAAATAATCTCTCCCTTTTGAGAATTTTTTCTCAGAAACTCTAAACCTTCAACCTCACCTGCCTCAAGAATGGTGGTCGGTGTAGGCGCATTGAACCAATAAATTGCTTTTAAAGTACTCGGTAAAGCCAGTAAAACAAAAACAATGATGATTAACAATTTTAAAAATAAAAACCTTGCCTTTTTTAAAAGCCAATCAAAAGCCAAGGCAGCAAAGAAGGAAAAAAGGAAAATAGAATAATACATAAATTGGATTGAGTTCCAAGGAACGGCTTTTTGGACAAAAAAGATGGGCGGCACGAAAGCCACTAAAGAGGCTAAAATTAGAAACCGGTCAATTACTTCTCCTTTTAAAAGCCTTTTGGCAAAAGGAAAAAAGCCGATAAATCTGATACCTAAGTTGCCAATCAAGAAAATACTGAAAACAAAAGCCTGCAATAAACCAAGACTAATAAAATCATTAATGAGAACATAGGTCTGCCGTCTCAACTCTAAACCCGGCCAGTTGAGCCGGTCTGGCGCCTGAACCATGGTCTTAATAAACCACCAAGGCTCAAAAACCATAAAACCAGCTGTTCCCTTGCTTGAGGGGAGATAAACGATAAGGCTAAAAATCAAACTGAGAAAGAAAATTATAAAGATTGACTTGTCTCGCTTTCTAAGCAACTGCCAGATTCCCATTAATAATAAGGTGGTTAAGATAATTAAACCCGCATAAACTTTAAAACCAATTAAAACACCTAAAACCAGAGAAATAATTAAGTAATAAGTTTTATTATTCTTTTTCGGTTTTTGATGCAAAAGGAATAAACCCGCCATTAAAATGATTAAAGAAAGAGCGAAAGGTGGATTAAGAAAAGCAGAGGCAGGTTGAACTCCCCAAAAAGCCGTCTCCCAGTTATTACTACCATGACCAATCAGCTGAGGTAAATAACCAAAACTGCCAACAATGGAGGTAAAGAAAACCGCCCAACAAGCAATCTTCTTACTTTTTGACCAAGCGCGAACAAAAATAAAGATTAAAAGATTGAGTAAAACCGTCAGTAAGAGCGGGAGAAAACGAAAATAGAGGTCGAGAATGGGAATTCGAGAAAAATTGTGGAGCTGAGCCATAAAAAAATCAGCCAAAAAATGATAATTCCTTAAAGCTTCGCCAGCAAAACCAGGATTTTGAGGAGGAAAATTACGGGCTAATTCGGAGATTAAACTCGTGTGCCAGATACCATCATAGCCGTGAACTCCCCAGAAAGCCAGACCGCCTTGATAAGAGGTCCCGCTTTTAAACATCAGGGCAAATTGGATTAAGGAAGCAAAGCCGATCGCCAGAGCGGGCAATAATTCTGGTTTCCATATCTTTCGAATCTCTTTTCTCTTGAGACGATAACGAATTAAGAAATAGAGAAAAATTAATAGAAAAAGAGGAAAAATCAGAAAGCGGAGATGAAGATGAGAAAAAATAAAACTGATAAAAGTGAAAAAGACGATTCCGATTGATAGGGAGAGACTAATTTTCTCTAAAGGCGAAAGCTTAAGTTTTGTCTTCAGCATAAGAAGGTATCCCGGAGCGAAAATGGCTGCCAAAATAACGAGAGAAAAAACTATTAAATAGAAAAAGAAGTCAGTAATTATCATTGCACTTGATAGATCCTCGACCAATTGTTCTCAAAAACTTTCTTCAATCCCAACTCATCTGGCTCTAAGCCCAAAGATTGGTCTTTAACCAAGTAAAGATAATCGATATCAAAGCTTTTCAACAGCTCTCTCGCCTCCTCTAAATCTTTAGCCAAAAAGAATTTCTCTATCTTTTTTAAACGTTCCTCTCGAGGATGACCCAAAATTTCTGCTTGGTTCTCACCAGTCAAATAAGTTCTTCTTCCAGCAAAAAAAGCGACATAAGCGGTTGAATCCCAGGCATACAAAGGGATAGGAACCTGATAACCCATGTGAGCGTATTTCTCAAAAGGATGGGTTAGAATAACATCCTCTCGCTGACTGATTCTCTTCAGCTCATTCAAGGCTTCAAGTTCAGGATAAGGTAGTCTGGAAAAAGCATGACTGGGTCCAAAACCAACAACATTGCCCAAAACTGTCGGTATTGAAAAAACGAGAATCAACCCGATTAAAACAAAGCGTTTAAATTTACTTTTCTGATGGGTAATCTCATCAACGGTAGCGGCCGCCAGAAACCCAAAAAGATAAATAAAATATTGCATAAATTGAATCGTATTCCAGGCCACCCCCTTTTGGAGGAAAAGGAGCGGGGCCACAAATGAACCGACAACACAGACTCCTAAGAAAAAATCAAATGTCTCGATTTTTCTCCATTTTATTAATTGCTTAAATAACTCCCAAAACCCAAGAACTCTCATTCCCAAATTTCCTCCTAGAAAAATCAAGAAAGCCGTGCCTTCCATTTGAAGAGCACGAATAAAGCCTCGCCACGTCCCCAAACTAACATAATGTTGGCGGCGAAATTCGAGATCAATCCAGTTAAGACGATCTGGCGCCACCACCATCGTTCTGATATACCACCACGGCTGCCAAATCAGAAATTCGGAGGAACCGGTACTTGATGGCAAATAAACCAAGAAAGAAAGAGGCAAGCCAAAAATAAATACTTTAATCGCTCTTAACGGCCTTTTTAAAAGAAATTCAAAAACTCCGGTGACTAAAAGGCCACCGAGAATGATCATGCCTGCGTAAACTTTAAATTCGATTAGAACCCCAGCCAACAGAACTGAAAGAAAAAGTAGAGCATTTTTCTTCTCTTTGAGGTATTTAATAAAACAAAATAAAAATGCAGCCACGACACCAAAAGAGACAGCATGGGGCGGATTCCCTAAAACAGTGTTGGGTTGAGCCACCCAGAAAATTGTTTCTCCTCCAACCCAATCTCGGTGCTGTAAAAAATCCACGAAATAACCAAAGCTACCAGTCAAAAAGGTAAAGAAAACCGCCCAATAGGCAAGGCTTAATTTATGGCGCCACTTATAAGCAAAAATGAAAACATTTAGACCGATTAATAAGGAGAAAAGAAGAGGAAACATCCGAAAATATAAATCTAGAGAGGAGAAACCAAAAAGTCGGCCGAATTCCGCCATCACCAGATCAACAAAATAATGGTAGTTCTTCAAAGCCTCACCTGCAAAAATTGGACTTTGAGCCGGAAAGAAATCTTTCAACTCCTCCATTAAGGCTAAATGCCAAGTGCCATCATGACCATGGGAACTCCAAAAATAAATCCCGTCCTTATAAGGCCAGCCACTAAGAAAATTAATAATCAGTTGGACTGGCATACCTACGCCTAGTAAAAGTAAAAGGGGTTTAAAGGGACGCCAAACCTGCCAGGAAAAAGGCCGGAAAAACTCTAATTTGAATTTCAAAACCGCCCCAATACCAACCAGGACTAAAATGGGAAAACTTAAAAACCGAAGCTGAAGATAACCAAGCAAGAAACTGAGAAGGGTAAAAGAAACCAAACCGACGGTCAAGGATAAAGAAAGCTCTTCAAATTTTTCAAGTTTAATATTTAAGAGTTTTAAAATTAAAAATCCAGGAAGGTAAAAAACGAAGAAACAAGCAAGGAGAAAAAGCACCAAAGAGGCTAGAAGTTGAAAAACCAACATTTGATTTTTATTATACCTTTCCAACCCCAAACTCTCAAATTCGGGGTGGAAATTTTAACCGAAGATTACTGGTACCAATCTTGAGGGTCGACTTCGCTGATGGTTTCGCCAGCTTTAACCTCAACCAATATCAGCTCGTGTGAGGAACAATCTATCGAAAGACCGCAGGTGACAAATTCTGAATAATAAGCTTTATAGTTTTTATTCGGATCCAAAGCATAAACATAATATGCTCCCGCCGGAACATCTAATATATAGCCAATACCATAAGAATATTTCGGATTATTAAGGCGCTTACTAGTACATAAAACTTCTTTGGTGCTTTGGTTTTCGGCACAGACTTCTATGTAGTCGGGGATGCCCTCACCAGGAAAGCTCATTGACCCCTCAATCGTCCCCTTTTGAGGCAGGGGAGTCGGCGAGACAATTTTTGTGGGAACAGAAGTGGGAGAAATTGTTTGCTCAGGAAGTTTTTCAGGAGCGGCTTTCTGTTGCCTTCCAAACCAATAGGCTCCTCCAGCGAGACCAATGATAAGAACTATACCGATGACAATAACAATCCCCTTCTTCATAAGAATATTTTACCAGATTTAGAAAAATTTTTCTCGGAGAAAATTTTAGGGGCCTATCTTTTGCGGGCTAAGGTTCTTTTGATTCTTTCTTTTTCCATGGCTTCTCTCTTTTCTTTCAGGACGGCAAGCTTTCCATCGACAATCTTTTGACAGGCGGCATCAGGGCAAGCGTTGGAGGTGTGAATGATAATAGAGTCCTTGATACGTTCTTTCCAGGTTTTTACCACTATTCTTTGCTTACCGCATCTTGTACAAACATTGAGAGCTGGGTTGGTCATGACTTAAATGAATAAAACTGCCTAAATGAGAAGTTGTCTTAAACTAGGAAAAGATACGAATAAAATATTGGGGTATCTTTATCTTGACTAATCTAAACTAATCAGACTTAAGCAGATTTATTAATTTAAATCTGCATATTGGTATTATAAGCTTCCCTTGACTGAAAGTCAAGGGTTCTTGAAAGCATCACTTTCAAGCTCTGCTTATAATGAGCGTAGCGAAATTTCAAGCTTTGCTTATAATGAGCGTAGCGAAATTTCAAGCTTTGCTTATAATGAGCGTAGCGAAATTTCAAGCTTTGCTTATAGCACATTAAGATTTATTAATCAACAAAGGAGGTAAAAAATAGGTTTTTAAGGGCGGAGTTAATCTTCAAGTTGAATCGCGTAAAGACCGTGTTTTTCAATCAGGTCTTTTTGGCCAAAATCATCAAGTCGGTAGCGGAGAACATAACCGACTTTCTTTTCAATCTTCCGGCCAGTATACTTTTTGGTCTTGGGATCCCATTCTTCAAGGATTAAGGTATCCCCTTCTTTAAGTTTAAAGTCGGCCACACGAATATCGAATCGTTTTTTACCGGATTTGATGGCTTCAAAAATTTCAGGCCAAGTTTTCTTTTTAATAACTGCCATAAATCTATTCTACCAGATTCAAGGGGAAATTTTATCCTAAATGGGTATGATCATTCCAGATTATTAAAATCCATTTATTTCCCTCAAACTCACACAAGGTTATTCCTGTATTACTAATCTTAACTGATTCATTTAACTTAAGAAACATTTCAGGCGTTAATCCTCCAAGTATCATCATCGGAACAATCATCCTCATAATCATTCCGTGAGTGACTACTAGAATATTTTCTTTTTTGAGATTTAATATCAGGTCAATTACCTTTTTTGACCTTTCTACCAAATCATCAAAAGTCTCTTCATCAGAATACCTCCAATTTCTTTCGTGGTAATGTTTTTTTATTAGTCCTTTTATTTCTACCGCTTCGAGGTCGCCAGCCTTTTTCTCCTGAATTTCTGTCGGTCTTCTTATTTCCGCTAAGAAAGGAGTAAATTCGATTGGTTTCTTAAGAGATTGATTAATTATTGCCGCTGTTTGTTTTGCTCTCTGGTGGGAACTACAAAGAATAAAATCTATCGGAATGCGAGAAAATCTTTTAGCCAAAATCTTTGCCTGTTTTATTCCGGTCTCGGAGAGTCCAGTCGACTCCACTTGATGCATTCCCGCTGCTCCAAGTTTACTTTCAGCGTGACGGACAAAATAAACCTTCATACTCCAATTTTACCAAATTTAAAGGTATTTATGGTGAGCGAAAAGTCGAACCAGATTTTAGGGGCGAGGTTTGGTTTCATGATTTAAATCATAGAATCAATATTCAGAAAAAGGATGTTGTTCTCACCTCCTATTTATAAAAATACCAGGATATACTAAAATAACCCTATTATGGATATCTTAATTGGCACTAAAAACCAATATAAAGCGACAGAAATTATCTCTTTTTTAGGCAAGCCTCCTGGGGTAAAGATTCATCTCTGGGAAGAACTTGGTTTGGAGCTCAAAGTCAAAGAAGACCAACCAACTCTTAAGAAAAATGCAGAGAAGAAGGCGGTGGCAATCTCAAAACTGACTGATTGGTATGTTCTTGCCTCGGATGGAGGAGTTGATATCCCTGGATTAGGCAAGAAATGGGATCGTTTAAAAAATCAAAGAACTGTGGGTGAAGACAAAACCGATGTCGAAAAAGCGGAAAAACTCCTTTCTCTGATGAAAGGGCTTAAGGGAGAAAAAAGAAAAGCCAGTTACCGACTGGCCTTAGCCTTAGCGAAAAAAGGCAAATTAATCTGGTCGACTGAACAAGCCACTGACAAGGGACTAATTACAGAAAAACTTTCTGATAGAGAAATTCCCCACCACCGCTGGATGGGTCATCTTTTGATTTCTCCTCAACACAAAAAAGTCTTTAATAAACTCAGTGAAAAAGAAAGAAACGAGGTCAGAAAAAAAGGAGGGAGATTACAAAGAAGCTTAAGGAAAATTATTATGGAGATTAAAAAATGAAAACAATCATTTTTATCACCGGCAATCAATACAAATTCCAAGTAGCGAAAAAGGCAGTGGAAAACTTGGGTATTAATCTCGTCCAAAAAGACTTGGAAACTCCGGAAATTCAAAGTACTGAACTTGAAAAGATTGCGGCTTTTTCCGCCCAATGGGCCAGTAATAAACTCCAAAAGCCGGTGGTTTTAACCGATGCCGGTTATTATATTGAAGCTCTTAACGGTTTTCCCGGACCTTTTATCAAATATGCTAATAATTGGTTAACGGCTCACGATTTTTTGAAATTAATGAAAGACAAGAAAAATCGAACCGTTATCACCAAAGATTGTTTGGCTTATTGCGAACCGGGCAAAAAACCAATTACCTTTTTAACCACTGCCAAAGGCAAAATCTCCGAAAAAGTCGGCGCTAAAGGCACAACCTCTATTAATGAAATCTTTATTCCTGATGGCTTCGACAAAGTCGAATCGGAAATCCCCAGAGAAGAAATGGTTGAATTTTGGAATAAAAACAAAGATTCGTGGCAAAGACTAGCGAAGTTTTTGAAGAGCAAAAATTAATTATTCATAAAACCACTCCCCGCTAGGATTTTAGGGCGAGTTCGTGGGTAGTTTATGAAAAGCCTGGTTTTGTCATTTCCCACTGTTTGAAGAAAGTGCAGAGGCCTTTAGTATTGAGTGAGACAAGAAAAACACCGTCAAGGTGTTTTTCCGTATTATCAGCGATTTTAGAGTACGAAGCTGTCCAATGAGCCAATCCCAGGTTTCTTAAAACCATAATCACCTCGTATCCAAATTTGATGTTTTTCTGATTTTTGGGAACTTCTAACCATAAATTTAAAACCTCTTTCCAGCTCGAACATGGCTTCTCAAACGGAGACTCATAATAAACAACGTCCCTGGTAAATAGTGAAGCTGCTTTTTGAGGGTCTCTTTCTTCCCAGGCTTTCCCTAATTTATTTAACCAGTTATCAAGCTGTTTTTTAGTCATTCACTCCTTCTTGTCTAATTTTACCAAATTCAACGGCAATTGTGGTGAGCGTAGTCGAACCAGATTTTAGGGGCGATTTTTCCTCGGTCAGACCTGTTTTCAACTATTTTCTCAAGATCTTGTGCTCAAACCATTGTTCCTGAAAATGAACAACCTCAAGGATTTCTTCATTTGTTATTTCTCCTTTCTCTAAGGGAACAACAACCAGCTTATCATCGTCATCTTTTAATCGATGAATAATGGCTACACACTTACCTCTAGCTTTATCGACAGGTTCATTCACACCTAAATAATAAGCATCTATTTCTTCTCCATCTGGCGCTTTAGTTTTGGGGATAAATCCGTAGTTGGCTTCATAAATGAAGCCGTGTTTGGGGTGGCGGGAACCCAATGGTCTATCGATTTTTACTTCGACTTCTTTGCCTAAGAATTTTCTGGTCAAACAAAGGCTTTTTGATTCTTCCATTAGTCAAATTCTACCAAATTCGGGGGAAAAATTTTCAGCCATTTTTACTCACCGCCAGAATTTTAAGGACGGAAAACTTCAGGAGCTTGGAGTCGGGCCAATGTTAACATAGCAATCGTATCGGCTGACATGATCTTGCCCGATTTTATCCATTCATCCAGTTCAGCAACCGAAACATGGACTAGTTCGATATTCTCATTTTCATCAAATTGCTGATCGCCTGTTATTTCAGCGTCGACTACTAAGTAACCATGGGTGCGAGTTGAGTCTTTGGAAGGAGCAACAAAAACTTCTCCTATGAGTCTAAGCTCTTTAGCCCTTATTCCTGTCTCTTCTTCTAGTTCTTCCCTAGCCGCTTCTTCGGGGTTTCTTTTCCCTATCCTTCCAGCCGGTAATTCATGAGTTATCTCTTGGACCCCGTGTTTATATTGCCTAGCAAGAATAACTTCTTTCTTAGGTGTAACCGCTACCACCATAGCCACATCACCTAATTTAGAATAGTAGTACTCAATTTCTTTGCCTGTGTGAGGCAATATAACCCTGTCGACAAAGAGGGGAAACCAGGGAGCAGGAGAAATATCTTTTGTTCCAAGCACTTCCCACTTCTGAATTTCTGGATTTTCTGTCTCAGACATAAGAATATTTTAGCATATCTTTTTTATCAGGGGGAAATGCAAAAATGATTGTCATTTTGTGTAATAATAATATGATAATGGAATGATTAAAAAAATTCTCCTCATCTTGGCAACAATTCTTTTAATCTTTGTCGCAATTCTTCTTGTCTATTGGTTCTTTTTTAAAAAAGCCAGTCCTTTGGTTAATCCTCAGCCAACGACATCACAAGAGAGTCACTTCACCCTTGATATTTCTCCGGCTCCAAGCGGCCAGTTTAATATTCTTCTTTTGGGCCAAGGCGATCCGAGTCATGAGGGAAGCAGTCTGACTGACTCGATGATGGTTCTCCATCTTGATACTAACAGGAAAACCACTTCTTTGATTTTCATCCCCCGCGATCTTTGGGTTGGTTATAACCGCTTTGCCAGAACCCCGGACTTTAGTCCTAGCGGTGAAGGCAAAGCAAGGTTTCAAGCTTCCCCACAAAATGTTGACAAAGCGGTTGAAAGCCTGGGTGAGAAAACCCCGCCCCTTCAAGGCGGGGAAGCTTATAAAATTAACGAAGCCTATTCTAAAGACGGATTAAAACTGGCCGAGGAGGCCGTGAGTTTTGTGACTGGTTTACCGATTCAAAACGCGATTTTAATTGATTTTAACGGCTTTGCTCAAGCCATCGATTCCTTAGGAGGGATTGAGGTCACGGTCGCTAAAACCTTTGATGATTATTACTATCCAATTAAAGGAAAAGAATTGGAGATTTGTGACAAATCGCCGGAAGAGGTCGCGCAGCTTTCTACCACGCTGTCTGGCTTTGAGCTTGAGAAACAATTTTCATGCCGATATGAACATATCCATTTTGATGCCGGCAAAACCCACATGGATGGAGAGACTGCCTTAAAATTTGCCCGCTCCCGCCACTCGGCCCAGGCTGGATCCGATTTTGCCAGAGGGCAGCGCCAACAAGCAATTTTAATCGGCATTAAAGATAAGCTCTTAAACCTTGATGCCTTAAAAAACATTGATAAATTATTCAATCAAATGATTAAACTCGTCAAAACTGATTTGGATTTGGAGGGAGCGAAAACGATAGCGGCTTTAATTATTGATCCCAAGGAATACGAAATCACCCAGATTATCCCTTCAGAGGAAAATGTTTTGGTCGCTTCCAAAGGGCCCGGAGGTCAATTTATCCTTCTTCCCAAAGCCGGCGAGAATAACTGGGATAGTTTCCGTGATTTTATTAAAAATTAACCCTAGCTCGGATTTTAGGGGCGGAAATCTCAATTAAGATTCTTCTCCATCTTGTAAGATGTTACTCTGTAATCTCTTTTCTTGTAAAAATTTATCGCTGGCCGATTGAACTGGTAGACACTAAGCTCTATCTGCTTTATGCCTTGGCTCTTGATCCACCTGTTTGCCTGATCCGTCAGTTTCTTTCCAATTCCTTGACGACGACGGGTTTCAGCGATTATTAGGGTATCAATAACAGCATACTTCCGCTTGACTAAGATGGGGATTGGTTTAGAGGTTTTGATAAAAATATGAATTAGGCCTACTGGCTCTTTATTTTCCGTTTCGGCCACAAAAATAACGGCATCTTCCTGCTTAAATAAAAAATCTCGACCTCTAGAAGGCTTTTGAGGTTTTTTGAAAACATGAGGATGTTGCTCTCTATGTAGCTTATCAACTTCTTCGAAAAGACTTAATAACTTTTGATAATCTCTGGGGATCGCTTTCCTGGTACTTATCTTCATTGTATTAATTCTACCAAATTCAGGGGGAAATTTGAGTTTTTATATCTCAGGAGTCTAATTCTGTTTCTGAATTTTATTTTGAGCAATAAAGAGTAAATAATTAGAACGCCAAATCACCTCACTACCTCTTTTCATAAACCTCTCTTCATAAGGATTCTTTTTTAGAACTTGTATTGTCCAATTCTTGAAAATATTTTTCAAAAGATTACAAGCTTCTTTAGAGCTGATCTCCACTTCAGCCTCAGGGTCTTGTTCTTTTCCTGTTTTTGCGTCAAATTCCTTAGGATTCGTTATCATGTAAATATAAACTATGCCACCCTGCTTTACCCCCCTTAATGTAGCTTTAATCGTTTGAACCATTTTCTCTTTACTTTCGGTGTGGGTAAGAACACTATGAGCGATGATATAATCATAACTGTTCGACTTAATTTTAAAGTCTTCGACTGGAGAAACAAAACCTTTTATCTGCCCACCAACTCCGTATTCAACCGCATATTCCTTTAACTTATCAATGGCAATATCCAAGTAATCTACGCAGACTACTTGCCCGCCTAATTTCCCGATCTTCTTTGCTATTGGGATAGCATTTCTACCTACTCCAGAACCAAGATCTAAAACCTTAACATTCCTTTTTTTAAGGAAGCTTTTTTCGACAACCTCTAGAATCTCTTCATTGGGTTTCTCAAGCCAAGAGCCTTTCCGAAACAACTTATTATCGCTGTATAGTTTTATATGATATTTTTGGGTAGATTCTCGAGGGGATTTTTTCGCTGGCATATGCCAATTCTACCAAATTCAGGGGGAAATTTTCCGCCACGTCAAACGTGGTTAGCGAGCCCGCCGAAAATTTAAGAAATTTAGGCGGGTAAACAGGATTTTAGGGGCGGGTTTTTAAATACTTTTTAGAATAGAAATTAAATTCCCTTTAAACAAATCACCAACTAAAACATCCCCTTTGCCAGGTATATATGTATAAACTTGACCATTAGGGGCGATAAAACAATAGCGTTGAGGCTTACTCCTAAATCTCCTCACCTTAACCGGAAGATTGGGAAACGTGTCGCTGATAGTCTTAACTACAGCCTCAAATTCCTTCCTAGATAAGAAAAATTTACTCCTGTTAGTTAATCCCCTGTTTATGGGATTAAATTCCAAAAGCGACCAATATTGAATTGGTTTATTTAAAAGCAATTTTCCAATGTTTATAATATCGTCTTTGTTAACCTTAGTAACAAGAGTTTTGACATTTACTGCAATTCCAAAACTATCTAAAAGATCAATTAGGAAAAGCGTGTGAGGAAGCATCTTTTTACTCTTCCTCATTTTATAGTTCATTTCCTCATTGGATCCATCAAGTGCCAGGCTTATTCTTGAAACCAGAGGTTTTAATTTTTGGGCCACATTTTTATCAATCCTCAAACCATGAGTGTGCAAGACTATTTCAAGACCATTCTTGTGACAATATTCCAAAATTTCAAGAAAATTTCGGTTGCATGTCGGTTCACCGCCACTAATAGTCAATCTTCTTATTCTTGTCTTTTTGATTTCATCAATAATACGTTTCTTTTGAGATAAGGGTATGTCTGGCACCCTCATATCCCAAAAACAAAAATCGCAGTTTAAATCACAGGAGTTACCAAGAAGATAATGAATTTCATCCATACCCCAATTCTACCAAATTCAGGGGCATTTATGGTGAGCGAAAAGTCGAACCAGGATTTTAGGGGCGAGATTATTTAATTTCTCTTAGAAATCTTGCTGATTCCGGATTGTCGCCGATGATAATAACTTTTTCTAGGCAACTCTGCTCTGCTAAATGTTCCTCTATGCCTTCTTTTATTGCCTGAAGGCTTTCCTCAGGTGTAACTCCACCCTTTCTGACACACATGATCGGAATGGCAACCGAAGTTCCAAGTTTTTTGTCCCTAATAAGATTAAGACTTCTTAAAACCGCTTCTTTTATTTTTTCGGGCTTGGCGGGAATAATGGGAGGGCGTCCTTTTTCGTCTCTCTCTTTTGCCTTATAATCATAGGTCATACCAATAGCATGAATTATCCACTTGACTCCTCTAGCTACGAGATCTCCGCTGGATGTTAAGACTATTTCTCCTTCCCCAAGTGGAACCCCCATGTTGGTTGAAAAGAATTTAGCGCATTCGAGCTGAAGTTTTGTTGGTTGATGATACTTGCCTTTTTGGGCAAATTTCCAGACTTCTCTGTAGACTGCTCCAGCTATACCAGGCATTTGCTCAACAATTGAAGCATATTCCTTAAGTTCTTCTGTCATCAATTCGCCAGACGCTTTGCTTATGTCAGCCGCCGTCCCACTACCATGAACCATTGTTCCATTAGCAGAGTTAACTATCACATCAACATCAGCGCTTGTGATCGGCCCGGTTTTAAACTCGACATTCAAATTAGGAAAACTAAATAGCTCCTCTTTCCTAGCCATGCTCCAATTCTACCAAATTCAGGGGGAAAAATTCCAGCCATTTTTAGTCAGCGGCAGGATTTTAAGTTCTACCTGTCATCTCCGCTTCCGCGGAGCATGCCTCTTTCTTTTCGGGAAGCTAATTTTTCCAGATTTCCCTTAGCGATATCTTCAAAGGAAAGACCTAGTTCGGTAGCAAGGTTTGATAAATACCACAAAACATCACCTAGTTCCTTTACCAATCTTTCTCTGGTTTCTTCGTTAATCTGCCCACTGCTATCCCGAAAAATTTTCTTGATTGTTTCCATCACTTCTCCGGTCTCACCGGCTAAACCGAAAGCTGGGTAAACGAAGCCTTTTTCTATTTCTGGGTAAATAGCTGTTTCCCTTGATCTTTTTTGATATTCTTTAAAAGTTAGTGGAGCTTTTTTACCTGCCATTGTGAAAATTATACCATACTAAGATCGAAGCGGCAGGATTTTAGGGGCGAGTTCTTTTTTTTCTTCGGGCCTTCAAAATGGCGTCTTTATAGAATTGGGGCATGTTTAATTTTAAAACTTCGTCAAGAGAGAATTTTTTGAATCTCGCCTTACCAGCCTCACCCCTAACTTCAAATCCACCTTTCTTTTTTAACAACCTGCACAAATAAGAAATTATTAAAACCCCTTTTGATTCGTCCGGAGAAGTTTTTATTGAATAAAGATGGACCTGGACGATATCAATTATCTCTGTTTCGAATCCTAGTTCTTCCCTCAGCTCTCTAACAACTGCTGCTTCCGGCTGTTCTCCCTTATCAAGCTTGCCCCCGGGCAGTTCCCATTCTCCCCTTTCATTTTTTCTTAACCAAACAGCTTCATTTTCAAAAATTATTCCTTTAACCGAAATGGGGACTTTGTATGGCTGGTACATCGAATCTATTCTACCAAATTCAGGGAGAAATTTTCAGCCATTTTTAGTCAGGAGGATTTTTAAGTTCTCGAGTCAGGTGCAAAACTTATTTCACCTTTCAGGTGGAAGCTCATCGCACCTAAACCGTAGCCTTAGCTAGTTTCAAAAACCCCATTTGGTATTCAGCCAACTGTGGTTTTATATCTGGATACTCTCCTAATATCCTACCACCTACTTCATTTTTTCCTACAGCCTTCTCTAAAATATCTAAGACATCCTCAATCTCTCTTTCTCCTTTTAAAAATTCAATTACTTCTTTTCCGCGGCCTTCCGATACTTCTTCTTGAACATCAGCAAGCTGCCTTGCGTTTTCTTCGCCAATAACATCTTCTATGTCTGCCCAAATATTATGAATATCAATTAATAATTCAGCATTTGCTAGACTAGCTTCCCGATTCGCTTCTATCACCGTCAAAGCCATGTCATAGGCGTCACCCGTTGGCTCTCCTTGGGCTCCTGTCTTTCTCATTATTGTCTCCGCCATTGATTTTACCGCCCTTCCCTCTCTAAAAGCTTGTTCTTTGTTTTCTATAGCCATCTACTTTCACCTCCTTTAAAAAATTAACTGCCTTTATAGGCAGTGAGAATATTATACCACATGAGGCAAGATTTTAGGGGCGAGATTTGTTTTCGTGTATTAATACATAGAAACAAGAAGAAAGAGTAAAATGATTTGAATCATTTTACTTTCTTGTATCAAACTATATCAGGATTTGGAGAAAAACTGGCAGGATTTTAGGGGCGCTCGAGAATAAAATTAGCTCGATAATAAATATTCAAAAACAGCGTTTAGGTTCTTCTGAAAATTATATGAAATTTCAAAATATTCAATATTTAGTTTGCTACATTCTTTCTTTAAGTATCCACTAAATTTAATCATGCTTTTAATATCTCCTAACATCTTCTCGTCTGATCTTTTTTTGGTCCAATCATCTTTGAAATCGCTAAACTGCCTAATTTCCTTTAACTTATCTTCAGGAGAAATCTTGGTGAAACCTGTAAAACAAGCCTTGATTTCATTTTTATATTTTTTCTCTAGCTCAGCAACATGTTTTGGTAGCAAGGCATCCCCTTCTGCCAGATAGTTTGGTTCCTCTTCAATAAAATGAATCAGTAAAGAATTTAAAATAGGCCATATTTTTTCAGCTTTAGAAATAAATGGTTGACCGTGTTTTATTCCTAAATCCGGAAGACTTTCCTGAAGAACTGTCGTCAGGCCATCAATACCAAAATAAGAAATTCCTCTTTCAGCTACAAATCTTCTCGCAAGAACAGACTTCCCAGTCCTCGGAGCACCACCAAGTAAGTACAACATACCTCAATTCTACCAAATTCAGGGGGAAATTTTCCGCCACGTCAAACGTGGTTAGGGGGCCCGCCGAAAATTTAAGAAATTTAGGCGGGTAAACAGGATTTTAGGGGCGGGGTTTGTTTTCGTGTATTAATACATAGAAACAAAAGGGGTCGTGAAATGATTTAATAATTCAAATTCTTTTCCAAACTTCTTCACCCTCGCCTCTTGTATTCGCTCCCGTCCTTTTCTTTTGCCTTCCTCACTCATTTCTGGTTTTTCAAGTTTTTTATGGTCGAAGCCAGTCTTGCTAATTCTCCCCTTCGTTTAGGTACTTCTGCTTCAACCAATTTAAGAATCGCCTCAAAGTCTTCCGGTGAGCCACCCTCGGGAGAAGAAAATATAACCTCGGCTTTGGGACGCTCCGGATCTTGTCCGGTAATCGTCACGGAAATATCTCCGGAAGGTTGATGTAAAACGTGACCAGTTCTTTCTGGATCAGTCATCTTGGCGCTAATTCTAGCAAAATTGTGGATAACTTGCAAATTCAGGGGGAAAATTTTCAGCCACGTCAAACGTCGTTAGCGGGCCCGCCGAAAATTTAAGAAATTTAAGCGGGTAAACAGGATTTTAGGGGCGGATTTCCGGTTTGAATTCGACTACTGATTCGATTTCATCTAAAGATAGTTTGCCGTAGATATGGGGATGTTTCTCTCCTCTTCCTTTTAAATCTTCATACACTATTTTTGCCTTAACTTTCTTGGGATTAATCACCAATAATAATAAATCTTTCTTGCCTTTAAACCGCCGATTAGCAGTGGGGAGAACCTGCTTTTTCGTTGAACAATGGATGAAACCATCCTTTTCGAGAGAATCCGGAGCATAAAAACCCCGTTGTTCTACTTTCTTCCATTGCTTTTTGTTTAAAACATGATAAATTTTCATACCCCAATTCTACCAAATTCAGGGGGAAAATTTCGAAACGGCATTTATGGTGAGTGTAATCGAACCAGGATTTTAGGGGTGAGAATCTTTTTCTTCTTGGGCTCTTTTTTCCATTATCTGCTTTATTGTTAATGGGGGGTACAGTTTCTCTAGTTCATCTGTTGTCACTATCTTTGCATTTGCCAGAAACGTTAACATTGGCATGATCATTTCTGGCCCGAAACCATCTCTAGTTACGTTTCTTTCTACACCTTCCTTTATTAATCCTCTCTTGCTTTTCCTTGCGTAACAAAGGGGTAACCTATCACCCGTAACTCCCGTAAGCTTTCTGGGGCAACCATGAAGGGATATCGCACGGCACCTAAGAGGCTGACAAAGAGTTCCAATCATTCCATTAACAATCCCTCTTTGTTCATCGCTCAAAATTCTTTCTACGCTCATGGTTATATTATACCACAGCATATTATAGGTTTTTTCAGGCGGGTTCACGAGGATTTTAGGGGGTAGGAGGTTTGTAGTCCCAAATATCCTCTGATGTCATTTCCCTAAGTACATCCGAAATTATGTCACCAGTCCTCAAACCTGCTTCTTCCATGGTCGTCTGAAAAGTGGGACAGTTCAAACACCTGGGGAAAACGAGAGTGGCATCTTCTCCTGGTCTATGACATTTAAATCTCGTCCTAGTATCACTATCCCCTGGGCTCTTACGCCAAAGAATATCAATTTCTTTATTTTCCCCTCTTTCAATTTTATTCATTGTTTAGAATTATACTACAAACCTTATTCCAGATCAATATACTATAGGGAAAAGTGGGAAGCAGGATTTTAGGGGCGAGAATTATTTTTCAATCACTTCTCCAACTTCAACTTTTTCTCGTCTTAGGAAATTAGCAAAATCAAGAGCGATAGCGTCATTAATACAAGAATCATAAACTATAATAATAAATTTTGTACTATTAGCTAACCATCTATAACTTCTTAATGAATCCCCTGTTTCCTTATTAATCGTCAAGGCACAACCTCCTTGTGAATTTAATGGATCAAAGCTAGCATAATTCGTAAGTAATTCTGAATCCGCTGGAGGCGTTTGGCAATCTAAAACGCCATTTTCTTCTTGAGAAAGAAGGAAGCTCCCCTTACTTGGATGGCTGAACTCGTAAAGGAAAACTCTGTTTCCTGACTGATTTATTTCTGTTTGAACACCTTCTGTCTGAGAAAAACCAATGGGAACATTCTGAGGCAAATATACTTCATAAACAGGATAGTTTGGCTTTCTAAGAAAAAGAAAGGCTACGATTCCAATTACTAAAACAATAGCAATTATCCCGCTTGCGACTGCAAGGATTTTAATGCTTGGCTTTCTGCCGGCACCCGAACTAGGCATTTCAGAAGACTGAGATGTTGGGCTAACTTGGCTCGTAACTACTTGGGTGGTTGGGGGTGGACTAGGAGTAGATGTAGTAGGCTGAGAACTAGGTTGAGGAGCTTGAGTATCAGGAAGATCGGGTCCCATAAACTTATTATAACAAATATTAAAATTTTTCAGCCATTTTTACTCACCGGCAGAATTTTAAGTTCTCATTTTTCTATCAAGTTCGATCTGGTCGAGAATTTCTTGAATTAAATATTGTAGAGTTTGAAATTTCTTCGCTCCGGGAATCTTTTCTCCATTCTTCGTCAAATGCTCCAATAGCCTTTCTTCAATTCTACTCTTACCGCATCTTTTTGATTTGTTGAATTAAAGATTCTGAAAAATGCGTGTGCAATTTACTACTTTCAGACTTCGAAATTCCTTCAATTGATCTATACAAAGAATAAATCATCACAACATATAATTTCTTTCCAACTGATGTCTCTGACCAATACTGATAAGCAGGATGTCCCCTATTGATAAGCAATCTACTTTTTCCATTCGAACCTTTTATTACTTTGTAAAGAATTGTAGATCCATAATTAGAAAGCTCTATTTCAGATTTAAGATCCTTAAGATCTTCTTTAATTTTACTCCTTACTTGTTTGACCGCATTTTCTTCTCTTCTTGTTGGAGTTTTGTAATCAATAGCTAGTCTAATTGCAGACTCTATCTCGTTTTTCATCAAAACACTAATTTCTTTCCAAATTCCAGAATCCCTATCAATATCGGTTTTATTCATAAGTAGCGGAATTTCAAAATCAACGTGCAATTCCCCATAAAGTCTTTCTACATTCCATCTTTTACTGGGATCTGTATGACCGAAATACTCTTTTTGTGTAACAAGCCTACCGAACTGGTATACGTTAAATCCTCCTCTTGGAGAATTTTTATCAGAAACAATTCCATACTCGCCATAGAGAATAAGATTCTTACCCTCGTAACTAAACGGAAGGGAAAATTTGCTTCTAGTGTCAGTATCATAGTTTGGTTTTGAAACTTCAATTGTGTCGGAATTCACGATAAATTTAACTTTGCCATTATTTATGAGGGGTCTATAAATTTCCTGAATTTTAGATTTTATGGTAGAAATGGAAAAAGTTTTTTTGAGATTATAAAGTTCGAATGTTACAGAACCTGCTTTATCAAGCATACGAAAAGGCTCTATCTTAAATTCTTTAAAACCATCTTTTCTGTCCTCCCAGTCCTCGACTTTTATTAAGTATCCGTTGGGAGAATTAAGTGGGTGACTTCTAATAACGAAACTTTGTGCCAAATATCCAATCGCCGCTTTACCACCCTGACCGTAACGGCCTATCCGATTATATTCTTCTCTTCCCTTTCCCCAAGTAAAAAATTTTTTAATACCTTCTGTGTCCAATCCTAAACCATTGACGTTTTTAATAGTTAGTTTCTTTTCTTCTGCATCATATTGTACAGAAATTGTTAATCTTTCATTTTCTAAACGATCATCTACTGCATTATCTAGTAATTCAAGTAGAGCGATATATTGATTTGAAAAATTTTTATATAAAGCAGAAATTAATTGGGGATCGAAACTTTCTTTAACTAGCTCAAGATAGTCCTGTGCGTCACTCATTTTTTCGTCTCTTCGTTAAGGGAAATCGGAACTTAACAATTGGCGAGTGTCTCCTAAATTGAGGCCCATTAATAAGCGCTCTTCCGACATCCAAAGTTGGTACTGTATTCCAGATCTCTTCCGAAATATCCCCCGATGAAACTTTAAGAACCTCTAAATTTCTTGCACTTCTAATGTTGTGAATAATACGAGTGTTACACAGCTCAAAAATTTCGCCTGGAATGTGAGATGGTTGTTGCGATACAAAAGCTAAAGCCAGCCATCTTTTCCGCCCCCTACGTGCAATTTCTTTAAGCATTCTCATTGTTTCATACATTCTTTTTTGATTATCACGACTAATAAAAGTATGAGCCTCTTCTATAACCACCATTGTATGTGGTAATTCATTTTTCTTATCATTAAGTTTAGCTTTAAAAATTCTACTTAAAATCTGGGCTGTCAATAGGTTCTTCTCATAATCGCCAGTTACACTTATATCAAAAACCATAAGATAACCGTTTTTCATAAACTGATAAGGATCTATAATATTCGCAGCTTTATCGTCAAATGCGCCTGTATTTCTAAGTCTTATTAACTTTCTTTTTAAAGGCATAAGCGATGATCGTCCAACATTCAGTTCTTTAGGATCATACTGATCAATAGCTTTAATTATTTGCTCCAGAGAATACCCACTCTGATTCTTACCGGGAGTTATAAAATCACCTTCTTCAGCTTCTTCATTTGACCTAGCCCTTCTGCTTTTAAAATTATAAATAATACTCATTAAGGCCGCTGCTTGCGGCTCTGTGGCTTCAATCAACTCTACTAGTACCTCTGGATCGATCTGGTCAATTCGTATGGTTACATCACTCACCTTTTCTGCTGTGGCCTCTTGCCCTGACAATTTTGCTACAAAAAAATCTTTTATACCTTCGGGTTTTAAATTTAATTCTTTAAGACTTTCTACCTCGTGCGGCATTTCGTTAGGTTGATCCATCAAGGTATATTCGCCTTCTACATCAAGTACAATTACTGCCCAACCCTTTCTAACCAACTCCTCAATCAAAACCTGCGAACTGTTGGTCTTTCCAGATCCCACTGTCCCAAAAATCCCAACATTTCGGGGTAGAATTGAAATCTTATTTGAGTCAATTTTGACTTTTATATCAGGATATCCATCTAAATTTCCAACAAAGAGATCTCCGGATGCTAAATCTAATATTTTGTTGATTTCATCAAGAGTCAGGGAATATATTTTCGACTGAGGTACGGGTCTCATACCACTATGTATCAACATATTGTTATCCCACACACCAACTAGTTCGATAAGGTAAGAAGCGAAGTAATCAGGGGGTGCAGGGAAATTCTCGCCGTGTAGAATCGTAATTTGAGCTAGGGCTGAATTTCTTTCAACTTCTTCGGGTTGGAAAAACGGCCCCTCAACAACTCTTCCTATATAAAACTTATTTTTTAAAAAATTATTCTCAATTTTGACAAATCTATTAATTTTCAAGTGCTTAACTTTATCAGGTAAAACTAACACTTCTATTGTGTTTGTTTTCGGACTAGGTCTATCAAAATTTACAAATCCAAGCAAGATGCCTTTATCCTTCATTTTTTTTATCTCCTTCTTAAAAGTCTCTCGTTAATTTCTGATTCTAATAATTTTTGTTTGGCCAATTTCGCATTTACCATTGTTTCAAAATCCCTAGTTGAAAAAAGCCTAGAACATATCATGTCTGCGTAATCTAGCAACAAAGGGAAACCCCTTAATGGTTGATGTTCGCTATCAGCATAAGCTAAATGTACCATTTCTTCGAATTTTTTGCTTGGAGCGTAAATTACGTACGACCTATTTTTTACTTTGTATAGGCCTACTGAAAAAATTTTTCGAACATCATTATTAAAATCCCTAAATTCGGAATAATCTTGGGGGTTAAAATTTGCGGGCTGTGTGAAGTCGTCACCCTCTAAAAATGAATCCAACAGTTTTGCATAATCATACAGCTCTACATATTCTCCAGATTCTAAGGCCGAGCCTAACCATCTTAACTCGGGTCTTGAAGTTGAAGCCTGTACTCCTGCAAGATAATCCTCGCTTAACAATTTTCTACCAAGCTTAAGACAAGCACTTAAACCTCTCAACCTACCTTGTCCCGTTCTTAACTCATAAGGTAACACATCGCCCTGAACCAGTTTGTATTTTTCTGGGCGTTTAAGAACAAAGTCTCGCTCTTTAAAAAGCATTATCGCCCTTATATGTGAAGATGTAATTCCTACTTTTCCCATTCCCTTCAGTCTTAAATGTTTCATCTGTTCTTGAATATCGTCGGTGTTTTCTAGGGTGAAGGGTTCAGAAATGGTTGCAGTATAAGTAGCTTTTCTGTTGGAGTATGAAACAGAAACGATGCCTATTCTCGCCTGAAATCCAGTAATTAAATCTACATCTGAGCAGGTACCATCTACCCCTACCACGTTTCCATCATAAAGTTCTAATCCCAACTTCTCTGCTAGCTGCCCATCGAACTTTTTGACATGATATCTTTTATTAAGCTCCTCTCTTAATTTAACTTTAAGCTTACGGTGGTTTTTTGTCGAGAGTTCAATATTTTTTTCTAGATTACCCGAATAGTTCCGAAAGTGCTGATCAAGAGAAAGCCACTTATTATCTTCAAGAAAATCTTCAAAATTATTGTTCATTTACATTAAATCGATGTAGATTTATAAAAGATCCAGGATTTCCTATAGAAACTAAGATAGTTTACAACTTTTGTCCTATAATTACAAATTCATAATTATAAATTCTCTTTGAATTTTTATCTTCTTTATTTGTAAATTTACCAGTAACTTTGTTCCTCCAAGGAGTAATCATCTTATTAGTAACGTCTCGTTTTATGAATCTTTTTATAATGAAACCAACATTCTTCATTTGTTCGGCTGCAACTTCAGCATTTTTTATATTTACACTTGCGATTTCAGTATTACCTATAATGATACAGGCGTGCTTCTTAATATTGAGAACTCTATACATTTCAACAAAGGACTTCTCCATATCTAGAAAATACTTAGACACGCTATTTACCATTTCCCTTTTTTTGACTCGAAGCTGTTCTAAAATATCAAGAGCTGTGCTGCTTGATTGCGAGTAAATATATCTATTTTTATTAAATTGTGTACCCATAAATTTACTTCTAAAATTGTTAAAATTATTAACAAATTTTGCCCATGCGGGAAAGTTAGATAAATCGTCACCTAGCCAAAATAAAGTCAGCTGATGAAGATCAGCATACTCATAGGATGTAACGTAAGGAGGCGAAGTTATAATTAGATCAATAGAATTATCTTTTAGGGGAAACTTTTTAGTTGAATCACTTAATTTCATTTTTGCAGGAGTATTCAAATTGCCGGTTGTTTCGAGTAATTCATAAAATTCTCTATTTTTTGACATCATATGTTTAACATGACCAAGAAACGTTGTCATAACATCGGGAGGAATTTTGTCTGGATCAATTTGTGGTTTAATGCTTTTCATTAACCATTTAGAGCAATTTTTTAGTATGTGTGAGAACGCACAAAGATAGAATCTTCTTATTCTATGATTGCTTATACCATTAATTGCACAATATAGGCTGTCTAACTCCTTTTGAACTCCAGGTTCAAACCAGTAATTTGTCCTTTCAGAGTGCGTCATTATTCCATCTTTAATTTTTAACGGATCAAAATCAGTTATAAATTTATTTAGGTAATTATCTAGTAACTTTGGATTCAATGGGGTTATTTTAGTTTCTGTAATCAATTTTGCGACGGGATTTATATCTAATCCTATACTTTTCCTTCCGAGAGTTTTAGCCTCAACTAAGGTAGTTCCACAACCACCAAACGGGTCGAAGATAAACTCACCCTCGGAGGTAAACTCCGAAATTAATCTATTTACAATTTGTGGTATAAATTTTGCAGGATATCGATGATATCCATGAGTTATATAGTTAGTTTCGGATCTCTTAATGTTTTTAAATGACCAAGTATCATCTGGAGATAAGTTAGAAAAATCATTTTTAATTACTGAGACTGAGTATGACAGGTTCATAAATTGATTATCACCTTTCATTATACTTTACACTATTTCGCACAAAAAATGAAACTCCTTTGACAAGCTCCCAACTTCGCCAAGACTACGCTGGGCAGGCATCAATCGGCATAGAACCAATCCCATTCAGGATCTTCGACCTCCTTAATCTTGCTTTTTCTCATCTTGTAAACCTCGTCTTCTTTTATTGTTTGCCAAGTGCCTTCGTAATAATGGTAATCCACCTCGCCGTCATTCCAGTTTTTAGTCCAAAACTTCACAAAAACAGTATCCTGACTGTCTTCATAAGACTCGGTTAATATCACTAAAACATCAAGAATATCGGTAAACCGGCTGGTCCACTCTTCAAAATTAGTTTTTTGGAGATATTCATCGCTTAAGAGATTAAAACCATCTTCCATCCTTCTGGCTTTGAGATAAGTGTAAAAAGCCTCGACCGCCGCTTCCGGCGATAAAGAAGGGTCAACATTGATTTTGCTGATTTCCTGGTCAGTCATCCCGGCCATCACCGTTCTGATATCCTCGCTGTTGATAAAAAGTGATAAGCCGGCCAAACCAATGGTATTGACCCCGACCACCTGGCCGCACTGGTCGGTTAAAGGTCCGCCACTCATTCCTTCAACCAAACTAATACTGGTTTGGAGATAACTGACCATTTGACCTTTCGGCCGGCGAAAATCAACAAAATTGCCCTTTAAAACGGTCGCCTTGCCGCTTAAATCGGTTCCCATGGCGTAGCCGGTGGCAATTAACGGCTCATCATTGTAGATAAAGACGCTTTCCGAAAGCGGCAGGACGAAATTGGGATAATGTTCTTCGGTAAATAAAAGAGCCAGGTCAGCCCTGCTGTCACCAATAATCTTGACCGGAGTGATAAAACTGCCGTCAGGAAAAATTATTTTAGGACTGGGTTCATCGGCGATGACATGGAAGTTGGTGATAATCTGGTTAGTGGTAATAAAAAAGCCAGACCCTTCCGAGTAGCCGCCGACAATTCTCACGACCGAGGCTTTCATTTTCTCCGACGCGCCGAAGGAACATAAAAATTTGCCGTAGTAGCCGTACTGGGTTCTTAAGTAGTCCATAATCACGAAAAGGGAAGCTAAAACATAAACCACCAAAGCCAGGGCAAAAATAAACTTGATTAGATTTTTTAGTCCTTTAAACGGATAAACAATCGTTTCCAAGATTATTTTTATTAAAGAGATGAGAAGTTTAAAGGTAAACTTGATTAAGTAATAAAAAGAGTAAGTGATTATTTTAATTGGGAAAAGATGTAAGGGGAAAAGAAGTCTTTTGATATAAGCTTTTAATCGGGTAAAAGATTCTCGAATCTTTTTATCAATTTTTGATATTAATTTCTCCACATTAGCTTCGCTCTTGACAAACAGATAAATAAATGATATAAAAGTACTATTCTTGCTTTGGATGGGTGTTTACACCGGTTCAGGCAAGTTTTTTTATTTAAACAGTTTTCTTTTTACTTCTGGCCAATTTATCCTTTCTTCGCTCTATTTTCTAAATCATCTAGCATTGCCTCTAATTCTTGAGCTCCTTGTTCACCAACTAAATAAACGATGGCTATCTTGTTCACAATATAATTACTTGGCCAAGTCTCTCCTTCTCTTAAACCCCCAGCTTCCTCCACTTGTTTTCTTATTCTTCTATTATCTGCCGTCAGTTCAACGGCATGAGTAAGCGCTTCTCCTGGCGATTCGAAAGGAATTCCGGATCTACTTTCTAGGTTTCTTCCCATCTATTCACCTCCCCTAATCAGAATACTTCCTCTTTCGCCCTAATTTTACTCCTTCGACTCACTCAGAACAAGTTCGCTCAGGATAAACGCTCAGAGTATACTACTTCGACTTTCTAATAACCACGGTCTTTGGTATAATTCTTTCAATGCCCAAGGGGCATTTTTTTTATCAAAAATGGTGGAAAGAAAGGCGGCTTCATTAAAAGAAACCTTAGGCGTTGCCAGGGAGGCAGTCAGTTTTGCGATGGATCAAAGGGAAAGAGCTGCTTATCGCGATGACATGCTTCTGTTTCCGTGGGAAAAAGCTATTTATTTTCTTTCTCTTCTCAAACCAGCTGAATTAAAAAGACGGATCAATATTCTCAGTTCTTATAAATATGGGTAATGGGTTTTTGATTCGGTTTTTCCCAGATATGATAATCCTGAAGACTATCATTCCACCGAGTCCGAAATTTGTCTTAGTGATAATCCGGTTCAAGTTTTGGGTTGGAAGGAGCAAAGAGAGCTAGTTCAACAAGGAGTTAAGGAGGGTTTTCAAGAAGACTGGATTAACGCTGGTTTTGTTTTAAGGTCAAGAGAAAGAGGCATCGATTTAGAGTGGCACTTTGCTCAATTTGCTCCAGAAACAAACGAAGAAAATTGTCTTTTAGAAAATCAAGAAACAGGAAGATTAATTAGTTAAGAATTTGCCCTTCGCCCTAATTTTACACTTCGATTACACTCAGTGCAAGCCACACGAAATCAGCGTTTAGGGATTAGCGTTTAGCGTTTAGTTGATGATTGATGATTATGTTAAAGAAACGAGATAAGAGATAAGCAAAGCTTGTCACTTCATGATAGGGTTTATGATTGGTGAATAAAGAAGGAAATTAAGAAATTAGGGGGAAATTGGAATTTACTCAAAATTATAGAACCAGCTTCAATCAAGTTCTACAATTCCCTTGATCTCGTGCCTATCAAGGCCTCTCAGAGTCGAATGGCTGAGCATCCAGGTAAGTGTTTTCGGGAGTCTGATCGGGAAATTTAATTCCTGCCGGTCCTTCTAATTTCCGTCTGAAAACCTTTCCTCCTTCAGTAACTAAATCTACCGCTCTCAAAGTTGAAAACTGACTTGCAGGAACAATCATACCAACAACTCTTCCTCTCTCTGGCTCTTCTTCTTGCATCTCTTTCACCTCGTTCTTATTTTACTCCTTCCTTTCGGTGAACTCAAGGTAAACTGCTCAAGGCAAGTTATGCTATACTCGAAGGCAGATGAAACTCAAAGTTAGAAAGAACAACCTTTATCCTTTTTCCATTTTAGCTTTGGGAATACTTCTAATCTCTTCTCTAGTCACCAACTTTATTCTTCTTCAAAAAAACCAAAAGTTAGGAACGGGTATTAAGGTCATAGGTGTCATTGACGGTGATACCTTGGTTCTGGATGGGAAGGTGAGGTTGAGGTTGAGGCATTTAGATGCGCCTGAATTGGAATTTTGCGGTGGTAATGAAGCCAAGGATTTGCTTGAGAGTTTGGTCAAGGACAAAAAAGTGGTTTTGGAAGAATATATTTTGGATCAGCAAGGCCGGCCCATGGCTTTGATTTATGTTGATAGTAAGCTGGTTAATCAAGAGCTGCTCGAGTCCGGCTGGGCAAGATATCATTCTGACAAGACGAGTAGGACTGAAGAATTAAAACAGGTAGCGGATGAAGCAAAAGATAGTAAGCGGGGCCTCTTCGGCCCCCAGTGCTATCAGACCGAGAATTTAGAAAAGCCTGAATGTAATATTAAGGGTAATATTGACAAGAACACGAAGACAAGATTGTATTATTACCCTGGCTGTGCTCAGTATGAATTTGCGATTGTTGAAAAAGACATTGGCGAGGATTGGTTTTGTACGGAGAGAGAAGCTAAAGAAGCAGGGTTTGAGAAGGCGAAGACGTGTAGGTAGTGACCAGTGATCGGTGATCGGTGATCGGTGATCGGTGATTAGTGACAAGAGAGAAGGAAAACTTTCTATCTCATAACTAAGATAATACCCGTGATGATGATGGCAGAGCCAATGATTTTTTTGAACAAATTTTCTCTTTCTTTTAAGAAGATGGCGGAAAGTATGACCGTAAACATCACTGGCGTAGCGCTTAACGGCGAGATTTGGGAAGCATTTCTGCCAATTTGATATGCCAGGTAAAGCGAGATGGTGGCAATGGTATCAAGCGAGGCGGTAGTCAAAACATTGACCGCATTTCTTGGTAAGGTATAAAATTTTAGTCGTTTAAGAGTCTTTGGCTGGATTATTATTAGCGCCAGAGCTGGTAAAAGACAGGCATAGACGGCAAAAGAAAAGGCGTCAAGACTTTGGAGAATATAAAAACCATTAAGATAAGATAATCCGTATAAAAGACCAGCCAGAAGAACGAAAAGTTCACCTTTTCTAATCTTGAATCTTTGTTGTCTCCAAGAGATTAGTAACACTCCTGATAAAATAATAATCGTCCCTAAGAGCTTAAAAATAGTGGCCTCTTCCCCTAAAAACAGAAACGAGCCCAGAACTACCCATAACCACTGAGGCGAGAGAAAAATCGCCACTTCAGAAGCGCCAATCAATTGAAGAGCCCGAAAAACAAGAAGCGGAGCAAGAGTTAAAAGAAAAATCATAATAATAAAATTCGGCAGAAGCGTTAAAGCCGGAAACTGAAACCCTTTTATCAGGGCAATCACCAAAGCGAATATCCCGGAGATACTAAGAAAGACAATGGTTTGGGCCCTCGGATCCGAATCTTTCTTTCTCATCAAGACCCGGAAAAGTATTCCCTTTAAGGAAGTAGAAAAGACACTTATCAGTATAAATAATTGCCAAGTCACTGGTCTAAGTATATTCCATTTTCCTTAAGGTTTGTAGGGCTTAGGGTATAATGTAAAAGATGGTTATTGTTTGTATCGGCGACAGCATTGTTGAAGGCGAAGGAGACGAATCAGGCCAGAGCGGCTGGGTAGGCAGGCTTCAACAGAAAATCCTCAAAAACTCAAAGGTTGGTCAGAATCGAGTTTATAACCTGGGCATGGGGATGGAAACCTCAATGGATTTGCTTCACCGGTTTTTCTCAGAGGTTCTTTACAGAAATCCAGACATCTTGATTCTCCAGGGAGCCCATGGAGACAGCCGCAGTGTCTTAAATCAATATGATAAAGAGGAATTCGAGATTGGCAAGAGCGCCAGGCTAAGAGTCTATCACCGAATATTTGATTATCTTTCAAAAAGAAAAATAAAAGTTTTGATTCTTGGTTTAAATCCTGTTTCCTTGAACGTCCAATTCAAAAAAGCAGTTCCTGAAAGAGCCAAACACATTGAAGATCATAATGCCGGGTTGAAAAGATTATGCCAAAAATATAAATTCCCCTTTCTTGACCCGAGAGAGATATTTAAGGGCCATAAACTGGAAGAATTATATGTTGACGGCCTTCATCCTAATTCTAAAGGATACGAGTTGATGTTTCAGGTAATCTACCAAAAGCTAAAGGAATTAAAGTATTTGGAATAATAATTTCCTTCATCCAATAAGTCAATTTTTTTAGCTTACTTCATCTTTTAATGATGTCCAACCTCGCTGAGATTTCTCTTTAACCGCCTCTTTGTTCTTTATCTCTTTAAGATAAATACTCACCCACAATCGAGGAGTAAGAACGCCATCGCGATCACGGTCAAATTCAATTTTAGTCACCTTTGCCCGAATATAGTCCTCTGCCATTTTCACTTCCTCGCGAAGTATTCGTTTTATCGTTGTGTCTAATGTTTCACCTTGACGAATTTTATCGGCTAAATGAAGAGCCGACTTCTCGGATGTTATTAATGAATATTCCTGCTTAGTTTTATCGTAAAGAAAAAACCAGGGTTTAATAAAGATTTTTCTGTTTACATGTTCGAGATCAAAACCGCTGAGGTTAATAATCTTAAGCGACTTTTGGTAATACTGATAATAATTGGCAGGAATAAGGTCTTGATTATGGAAGGCGATAAACTCAATTAAATTAGGGGCGACTTCGTAGCTAAATTCCGGAGTAGATGATTCATCTAAATCATAATCTACAAAATAACTGAACATGGCTGGGTTTAAGAAATGAACAGCCTGTTGGCCAACGGGTTGGGCATAAAATAAATTAGTTTTAAAGTAACTAAACAAAGGCCCATAACCTTTGGTGCGAAACACACGAATTTCTTTTTCTTGGAAAATCAATTGGGAAACATCAATTAAGTTGATATCGTTAGGAAAAAAACAACCAAGATTTGGGTTATATATCCGATATTTAATTCTAGGGGCAATTTCTCGAAAAATTTGTAAAGTATCGTAATCGCTTGCTTTGCATTGAATTAACATTGAGGCTGGGGTAGAAATGATGGTCTTCGGGGTTATCTTCTTAAAAATAGCCCCTTGATCCTTTTGTTGATATGAAAGGACAACCTGGTTGCCTTCAGGGGTAACAGTTAATTCGGGAACCGAAGATAAAAAGGAAACGAAAGTGTTGAAATCTTCGTCAACATTCAAAGTGTCAAAACGGACCAAATAATAAGACTTCTCATCCATAATTAGTTTATTTATTATAGCATTTATTTTGTTTGGGATAACAAAGTTTAGAAACAGAATCGGAATTCAAGTATTGAGTTTCAAGCTTCAATAAAACAGTAACTTAGTGATCGGTGATCGGTGATCAGTGACGAGTGATTATGGAATTAAAAATAGCTAAAGCTCGATTTTGGAGAATAAATAACTACCGATAATCAATAAAATACCGGTCGCCGCGCCGAGAAGAAGAAAATCCTGGGCAAAGCCAAACTGGTAGCCAGCCCCTAAAGCGCCTCGGAGACCATCCACCCCATAAGAAAGGGGGTTAATCTTGACAATGACCGCCAATGCCCCCGGCAAGTTTTCTAAAGGAAAGAGAGCGCCCGACAAGAAAAAGAGGGGCATCACCAAAAAGTTCATAATCAACTGGAAGCCATGCATGTCTTCCATCTTGGAGGCAATGGCCGTCCCTAAAGCCGTAAAAAGCAGGGCGATTAATAACATGAAGAGAAAAACAAAGAAAAGACATAACCAGTCACCCAAGCGGAACCCAATTAAAAAAGAAATTAAAAGAACCATTGTTCCCTGAATAATCGCCACCGTCGCTCCTCCCAAAGTCCGGCCGATCATAATCTCCATTCTCGAGACGGGCGCCACCAAAGTTTCTTTTAAAAACCCAAACTGGCGGTCCCAAATAATCTCAATCCCGGAAAACATGGCCGTGAACAAAACACTCATGGCAATAATCCCGGGCACCAAAAATTGAATGTAGGAACCGCCGGCCGCTCTCTGATAAATCGGACCAAAGCCAAAACCTAAAGCGATGAGGAAAAGTAAAGGCTGACCCAAGGAACCAACCAGTCGAGACCGGGAACGAAAATACCTTTTTAATTGTCTTAACCACAAAATATAAATCGTCTTCATCTTTTCATCGTTCTCCTCATCAAACGCATCCGGTCGAGGTCTTTAACTTCCTCTTCTCTGATTTCATAACCCGTGAGACTAATAAAAGCCTCTTCTAAAGATTTGGTTTTAGTTTGCTTTTCCAGTTCTTGAGCTGAACCTTGAGCGACAATCTGGCCGTGATCAATGATGGCAATCCTTTGAGCCACCTTTTCGGCTTCCTCCATATAATGAGTGGTAAAAAAGATGGTCGTTTTTTCTTTTTGATTGAGCTCTTTAATATAATTCCAGATATGATTTCTGGTCTGGGGATCTAAACCCAAGGTAGGCTCATCTAAGAAAAAGATTTGGGGGTGGTGCAAAAGACCCCGAGCCACTTCCAGCCTCCGGCTCATCCCCCCGGAAAATTTTTTAATTAAATCGTTTCTTCTCTCCCAAAGTTCAACAAATTTCAATAATTCCTCAATTCTCTTCTGACGTAAGTCTCCAGGCACGCCATACAAAACACCATGAATGTCCATATTCTCAAAGGCGGTCAATTGATCATCCAAGCTCTGGTCTTGAAAGACAATGCCGAAAGAGCGCCGCACCTCACTTTCCTGAGTGACCGGATCATAACCATTAATCCTAATGGAACCTTGGGTGGGATTAGTGAGGGTGGTGAGGATTTTAATGGTCGTTGTTTTACCGGCGCCATTGGGTCCCAAAAAGGCAAAGATTTCACCCTTTTTGACACTAAAAGAGATGTTGTCCACCGCCTTGAGGCCATTGTAAGTCTTGGTTAAATTCTTGACCTCGATGATTAAATTGTCTTGGGATTTTTTCTGTTTCATGTTTTAAAACTTGCTTCTTTTGCTATCTTGATGTATAATAACTTTATCACGATGACTGGATAGGCCTAAGGTTTCGACCGACCGCCGATGCCAGTCTTTTTTTGTTTAAATTCTAAACTTCCTTGCAACTGATCAATCCGCACAATAAACGAGGAAAATTGTTTGAACAGTCTTGAATAATATTTGTTTGGGGTGAAAAGATGAAGTAGTTTTCGTTTTTGCACTAAATATTCAATGAGGCAGAAAAAGTCCCCATCTCCCGATACAATAATTGCCTGAGTATAGTTTTTAAATTCAATCATCGTATGAAGCACCAGTTCAGCATCAACATTCCCCTTGACCGACCCATCAGGTAACTCCATCGTCGGCTTCAAAATCACGATGTATCCCATTTTTTGCATATTCGTATATAGCGCTTCGTTGCCAGGGACATAGCCTATGAATAGATATGCTTTTGTAATATTGTATTTATTGCGCAAATATTGCCGGAACTTGCGCCAATCAAGTTTCCAACCCTGGCTTCGAACACCAAGGTTAAGATTTTGACTATCTATAAAGGCATAAATTGTCTTATTCTTTTTTCTCATTTTTTAAAACTCATTTTCCTCTCCTCAAGGCTTTCAGGAACCGCTTACCATCAACAATCAGTTCTTGGCCGACAAGCAGCCACATAGAGCCTAAATAGGTTAAGCCGCCAGCAAGGATTAAGCTGATCAAGCCTAGCAAATTCCCTGGAAGAAACTCTTTTAAGACCCAAACAATCACTCCCATAATTATGGTGGCCATTAGGGGCTTCTTAATTCCAGCCCAAAAACTGAAGTGAAGATATTTTTGGGCCAGATAAATGGCCACGACTGAAGAGATGGCCACCAAAGCCGCTCCTAAAGCGACGCCATTATAACCATATTTAATCGCTAAAAGCGGGTAAAAGACCCAGGTGAGAATCGTCCACATGACCATCAGCTTAAAAACAATCTTAATCCTGCCGACGGCCGCCAGAGCATTGGTCAAAGGCGTGGTCACTGACGCCCAAGCACTATTAATAATGTAGAAAGATAGAGCGATGAGAGCTATTTCCCATTTCTGATAACGAGGAATGATTTTTACCAAGGGTCCAGCCAAAAGAGCGATGCCCACAAGCATGGGAAAAGTCAAAAGAGAGACAAAATAGATCGTTTTCTCAATCGCCTTTCTCAACTCTTCTTTATCAGTCTGCATCCGCGAATAAGCCGGGAAAGTGACCTTCATCACCGAATCCATGATAAAACGCAAAGGCATTTGGGCCCATTTCTGCGCCCAGCCAAGAATCCCTACCCCCTCAGCACCAATAATCTTCCAAAGGAAGACGTTCATTAGCCGGTCCTTGACAACCGCCAAAAAAGTATTGGCCTGATAAGGCACCCCAAACTTTAAAAGACGCTTTAAGGATTTCTTTTCAAAAGCAAAACCAATTTTCCAAGGAGAAAGAATGTAAATGAGGATGACGCCGGCCATGCCTCTCACAAAAACAGCCAAAGCATAGCTAAGCACTCCCCAACCTTGCCAGGCTAAGAAAACGGCTATCCCATAAAATAAAAGCGCCTCAACAATCTCGACAACAACTAAGAGGTCAAAACGCAGTTTTCTTTCTAAAAGGACTGAAGGAATGGTTTTCAAAGAGGCAAAAAAGAAGCCAAAGGTCAAAGCCCATAAAAGCCAGACGCCAGCACTACTGATTTCGTAGAAACCACGGAGAAAAGGAGTTAACAGAAAAATTAAAGCCACCAGGGTTAAAACCAATCCCTGCTGGATGGTAAAAGTACTCCGGATATCCTTGATGTCCGGCTTTTCTTTTTTCTGGATTAAGGCGGCCGCCAAACCAATGTCAGAAAAATAACCTAAAATGGCAACTAATTCAGAGATAGCAAAGAATAAACCAATCTCGGCTGTTCCTAGGAAGACGGTTAAAAGAAAAAAACCGAAAAAAGAAACAATCTGAAGAAGAAAAGTCCGGCCGGTCAAGGCAACCACGCCTTTGATAGCTCTGCCCTTGACAGTTTGTAAGTCAATCTCCGGACTGCCTTCAGGCATCCCTTCTAGCACTTCCTCCATAGTCATATTCTAGCACAGATTTAAAGAAAGAATTATTAATTTTACGTCAAATTTTGGATTTAAGTAGTATAATACTACTAGCCTATAAAAATGGGTATTATCGAAAGAATCAGAGATAGACAGCGGGAAGAAGCCTCAAGAGAAACAACTGAAGAGGCAGTGTCACAAGCTGAAGCAAAACGGCAAGCGGAAGAAGAGCGGCAATTACAACAAGAAAATCTCAAAAAAACAAAACAAATCCTGGAAGAAAGCGGGGTAATGACCTGTCTTAAAGAAATTAAAGACAGGTTTACCGGAAGAGGTCTCTTTGGCTTTAAAAAAGGAGAGTTGAGGCATATTGAAGTAGAAACTGGCTCTCAGGTTCTAGTTAAGGGTAAAGTCGACCCGAGGGAGCCTAACCCTGAGCCTATCGGAGGCGTTGAGCTCATTTGGGACCAGAAACAAACCCGTGTTGAATTCGCCAAAGATCAAGGGAAAAGATGGAAAGCAATGCGTGTATTAGTAACAGAATCTGGTGATTTGTTGCTAGAAACGAAAGAAGTTACTCAAAGATATCTTGGGGTTGCAATTTCTTCTCTCTATCCTTCTGAAACAATAACCGTTTATGAGATAATTAGTCGTGAGGACTGGGAAAAGGGTGGAGAATTAGTAGAAAAAATGCTTGCTGATTATTACCTAAATCCTCTTGAGGAAATAAGTCCTCCAACCAATTATCTTCACGGTCCCCCAGATATTCCTACCGTCAGAATTTCAAAGCTCTAAACATAGATTACTTATTCTTCCTTGGGCAGTCTTCTCAACTTATAAAATATGTATCCGTCACCTAAATCGATTTGTTTCTCAATTTCAAAAGGCCGAAGGGCTTTAACTTCCCAAACTGTCTCCTTTTCTGGTGGTCGGAATTCTGGAGCCACTAAATAGAGAACCACAGCCTGATTATATTCCTCGACTCCTAATGGTTTAATTCCTTTTTCCCTCAGCCACCAACGCAATTCTAAAGCCCTGGTGTCCGAATTAATAGTCGTCGCCACTTCAAAAGTTTCTTCATTGTCCTTAACAATCATCTCAATCACTTGTTTTTGTTTTTCGAGACTCCAATGAAGAGGACGGTAAGTGAGTTCTTGATTCGATTGAATGGAAATCATCAAAAAATAACCAACTAAAACTATCTCAAAAAAGAACACAGGTTTTGAACCGACTAAGATTTTTAATTTTTCTAGAACCAGGCCATAAAATTTACAAATTAAAGGAATCAAAGGAAATAAATAATAATGTAAAACCCCAAAAGTGTAACCGGCAGATAACTGAAAATGTTGAATCTGGAAAATGACTGTCCTCAAATTATAAAAATTGTGTCTTAGTTCAAACAATATAAGAGGCGATTCAGCAATGACCATCCCTGCGAAGAAGAAAAACCAATTAAGAAAGGAAAAGGATTTTGTCCTAATATCATCAATTAAGTAGTAAGCCGCTATCAAAAGCCATAAAACAGCACCATAGTGAACATGAATTCCTAATCCAAAAAATAAGCCAGCCAAAAAGAAAAAAATCAAGCCCCTTTTTCTTTCCTCCAAAAACCATAAAAGTAAAACCCCAAAAATTGGTAAGAGATGAGGATTCCAAATCATCCGGGAATAAGAAATGAAGATTGGGAAAAAGGATAAAAGAGCATAAGCGGAAAGACTAATATCTCTACTGAATCTTCTCCTTAACCAAAAATAAATTAAGGTGAATGTCCCCAACCAAAGGAAAGTAAAAAAAGCAGTCATTTTAATCACGCTCCAGCTCAAAACAATTCCCAAAATAGCAAGGAGATAATAAAAAAATGGGCCAGTGAAAAAATATCTTCCCTCAATCACCTTGGTGGCCACCATTGGACCGATTAATCTTATTTTTCCGGAATCAACCATATCTTTGACTTCATGAAGAAAAAAGGGCGGGTCAAGATGGAAGTTTATTAACCTTTCATAATTGTGGAACCGAAGAATCAGAGAGCCGAGTGTAATCAAGCCAAAGAGGATACCTATTAGTAGGGCTTTATTTTCCCTAATCTTCTTCACTCCTGTCTAATCCTCGCTGTAATCGAAAAAACTTCCTCTCCCTCGGATGGTTTTTCAATATCCTCATAATAAACCTTAAGCGTTGGATCATGATAAATCAGTTGAGCCGCGTCTTTACCGGAAAGAGCGTAGTAGGCTTGAGTTGAACTGCCGCCCCATTCTTCGGCAATAAAGGGATATTGAGGGTCATTCTCAAAATAAAGAACAGCGCCCTGAGGCAGGCTGGGGTAAGTTTCTTTCATTTGTTCAATTAGATTTTTAGCAATTTTTCCTCGGTTGATGGCCCAATAAGTTTTTTCCTCAAGCTTGATGGAAACAAAAGACAAAAGAAAAAGGAGGAAACAAAACAAACCAAGATAGGCTCTCGCCACTAATTTATTTTTCTTCTTTAATAAATCATAAGCTCCCAGAACAATGAAAAAGACAACCCCAAAAAGAGAGGGTAAACCAGGATTAAGATAATGAAGAAACTTATGCCAAGGAAGAACAATCACCGGTGAAAGAGCAATCGGAAACCAAAATAGGAGATACCAAAAATATTTGTTTTTAAAGAACTTCTTATTCTTAAGAAAAAGATAAACTCCAGAAAAGAGAAGCATTAAAACCACTAAGAAAAAGGCAGGAAAAATAATCTTAAAATAACTTCCCCACCAGAGCATGAGTTTGGGACTAAGCTTTAATCCCGGACCAACAAAATCAACCAGCATGTCAGGCAACCCCAACCCCCAGCCAAAATACCAAGATAGAGAATTTAAAATTTTAGCTGGTGAAAGCGTGGGCGAATAGCTCACTTGTCCAGGCAAACCAATCTTAAACAAATCCAAATAGAGATAGGCGCCAAAAACCAAATACAAAGGGCTGAGACGAAAAATCATCTTCTTAACCCAATCTAGCGAAATCTTTTTTACCCTTAAAAACTCAAGCCCGATTAAAGAAAGAGGGAGAATGACGCCAATCAACTCGATTGAAGAAAAGGAAGCGATAAAACAAATAAAAGTCAAAACCCAGAATTTTCTTAAATCCTCTTCCAAAAATCTTTGATAAAAATAAAGCGATAAGAGAAAAAACAAGGTTGCTCCTGAAGCTTGGATGCCGCCAGCATGATAATAAAAAGTGCCCACCTGGGGAGTCGCCATTCCATAGAAGAGAGCGGTTAAAAAAGAGAATAGTCTTCTCTTGAAAAATTTTTCCATCAGCAAGAAAACCATGATAATGCAGCCAAAATGAACGCCAAAAGAAGCCAACCGATAAGGTAAGGAAGTCATCCCAAAACCTTTAGTTAAAAGAAAATAATAAGCCTCCCGAAAAACAGGTCGGTAGAAAGCATAGCCCCGATCATACTGATTAGGAAAACCAAAAAAGGAAACGAATTGTTTTAAAGAACCGTCCAAAGTGCTGGCGCGAATATGAAAAAAATCATCCTGGGAAAAATGAAGAGAAAAAACCGGAAAATAAAGAGCGAGAACTACTCCAAAAATAAAAAGAAAGGGGAAATATTTTTTCAGGATTCTCATTTTTTTCTGAGAACAATTAATCCTCCTAATAATCCTAGCCAGCCGATTAAGGACATTAGGTTGCCAATCGTCCGAACTGGCGAGTTTATTAACTGTGCTCTTATCTGATGCTCGCCAGGAGAAACTTTAAAAGTAATCAAGCCCAAAAAGTTGTCATGATTAATCTCGGTTCTTTCTCCATCCACCCAGACTGTCCAACCAGGAAAATCATAAAGGGAAAGTCTGACCTCTGCCTCTTCTTCTCCCCTAACCTCTAAATTGAACTCCTGCCAGTCAGTTCCCTTTAGAAGGTTGAAAACCTCTCCCTCACCATTAATTATTTGGGGTAATTCTGGCGCTTCTTCGGCCGGCGGCATTTCCGCATAGATAGGTAAATAATCAAAAATCGCATTAGTCAAAGCCAGCTCCCATTGTTCACCGGTCAACCGGTCCTGGTCAGTAATCTGATAATATCTTTCCGGCTGGAAATAGATCCTGGTAGAAAACAAGAGGCCTAAAATCAAAATTCCAGTCAAAAAGTATTTCAACCGTTTATCTTTTAAAAACATAATGATTGCGCCCGAAGCAAAGGAAGCAAAAAAGATGACTAAACCCAAAAACCGCCAGGGAAACTGAAGATATTCGAGAATCTTAATCTTTTGCCAGATAGGAGTGGACCGCTCATGAGTCATAAAAGCCGAAGCAAAAAAGAAAATAGTCAAAAAACTAATGACCGTTAAAAGAGAAAGAGTCTTTTTCTTCCGCCAGAACACAAAAGCAAGAAAAGTATTAATTATCAATAAAGGCCAATGAAGAAGGCCAATCATGAAAGGCATCAAGTCCCCTGGTCCATAAACCGAAGCCCCCCAATACCAATCAGTTTTAATAAAGAGTTGTTCCAAGTTGACAAAGTGAGCCAAATAATTAAAGTAGCCCATGAACATCGTTTCCGTATGAGCAAATTTCTTCTCGAAAATCACCGGTAAAAGGAAAAAAGCGGCCAAAAAAACTGCCCAAACAACACTAATGGCTAAACGAATTATTTTTTTGTAATCTTTAGTTAAAAATAACCAGGCTGCTCCCCAAGCCAAAGCGACAACGGAAAAAAGCATCGCCATGATGTTATGAGATAAGAGGAGAAAACCATAAGAAAGGGCTAAAAGGAAAACCCAACCCCAGCTCTTTTCCTTAATGACTTTATAAACGGCTAACAAAATTAAAGGAAACCAAACTAAAGCCCAATGTTCAGCCATCGCTCCCCGAACATAAACATCAACCGCATGATAAGGAGCATAGACATAAAAAATGCCGGCCAAAAAACCACCTAAATCACCCCAGAATTCCCGGGCAAGCAAATACATGAAGATACCGGAAAGGATAAAACCCAAACCAAAAAGAATCTTCACTGAATTAATTAGGGAAAAACCAAGCAGATAAAAGACCTCGCCCAAATAATAGGGCAAGGGCGGATAATAATTAAAAAGCGGATAGCCATAACTATAACCTAAATCCGGTACCCAACGGCAGGGAATTTGTCCGTCTCTAACACATTTATCCAACTGAAAAATTCGCATAATCTGCATGTCATCATGCATCGAAAGATAGCCCGGTTTAATAAGAACCCTCCAGGAAAAAAAGGTTAAGATAACGATCAATAAGAGGAAAAGAATCTTTTTTTTCATCGCACCCGATAAAGAAGTAAATGGTCTTGGCCTTTTTTGCCTTGAGCTTTAGGAATTTTCAGAATTAACTCAAGTGAGGGGTCGTTTTGAGCGCCCATTCTTGATTGGTTAACGACTAAAAAAGTTTCCGCCTCTCCGGCGGCAGCACTTTCTTTAAGCGGTTCAGGCACGGTTAAGAGAGAAAGACCAACACCAAAAATTGTCACTTTCGGATCTTTATCAAAATAAATCATCAAGCCATCCGGTAAAGTGCCAAAATATCCTTCCGTACCGACATTAAGATGTCTTTTTGGTTCGGCTTGACGGAGATAATCACGAACTTCATTGATGCCATAACCTGAAGACCATTCTTCTAAATAACCGGTCCGCATTCTCTCGGGCAGAGGCGCGGCTTGAGGATTGTTGATGAGCAAATAATTGTAGCGGAGGGGCAAGATTAGGACTATAAGAATTAAGAGAATAATGATAAGTCTATATCGTTTAAATTTATAATCGTTGGTAGAATACCGTGGTCTTTTAGACCAAGAATGAATACCCAAAAACGATTTCAAACTTCCGAGCGGAGAGCGAAAGACGTTTAAGATTCTACCAACTCTTGAAAACTTGAAAGGAGAATACCGAGAGCTTTCAGCCCTCGGAAGTTTATTAAACAGAAACTCGAAGAAAAGAGAAACAAAAATTATTAAAGGAAAAATGGTGTAAAGAAGATAGCGAGGGGTAAAGACTTTCGCAAAAGCTGATTGGGCTAAAAGAGGGATCAAAAACCAGGCGAGCAAGAGAAGAATCATTCGCCATTTGTTCTTATTAATTAAACTAATCACTAATCCCAAACCACTGACTATTAATATCGGCAGAGTAAAAAGATTGGGGAACCAGGTGAGAATGTCTTTAAGATGAATCAAGAGCGGGTCATGAGGATGAGAGAGAATCTCGCTAAAAGAAAAAACATAGTCCTTGTTCCTCAAGGCAATCATCTGGAATTCAGGTCCGAGTCGTAAAAGGTTGTAGATTCCAAAAGCAAAAACATAGACCACCAGCCAAAGACCGACTAGTTTCAATAACTGAAATAACCATTTCTTCCTTTTAAAGTTCATTAAGAGAACTGTCGTTGGTATCAAAACCATAAAGAACATCGCCGGTGATTTGGTGATCAAGCCCCCGCCCAAAACCAGACCAATTAAAATGGCTAAATCAATTCGTTGATGTTCAACCAGCAAAGCAGATAAAAATAAAGTCCAGATACCAAAAGCAAGTAAAAGACTATCGACCAAAGCCATCCGATCAAAAAAGAAGGTGTAAGGAAGAAAAGTATAAAAGAGAATGGTAATCAAAGCCGCTCTCTTAGATTTAAAAAGATAATAGGTTAACAAGAATAAGCCGACTAAACTGGCTAAACCCGAGAAAACGGAAAGCATTCTGCCCGCTACTAAAGGGTCAGTAAAGAACTTGAAAAAAGGAATCATTAACCACATAAACAAAGGCTGTTTGCCATCAGAAAGAGGTAAAAACCTTAAAGTAGGCTCAGATTTCATCACCTGCGCCCAACGGATATAGATGGCTTCATCGGCGAAAATGGGAAAAAGGGTGAGATTGATTAAGCGAAGAACAAAAAACAAAACCACAATGGCGAAGCCGATGAGAATTGTTTTCCCCCATTCTTTCTTTATTTTTTTAATCATATTTCTTTTGTAAATCATTCATCTTGACTCTCAAAACCTCGAGCAGCATTTCCTTGGATTCCTTAAGGAAGTTTTTTTTCTTCCCGCTTGTCACGTCTCTATCTTCCCAGTCAACAATGACCTCTTTAGTTTTATAACCTAATTTCTCAGCCAGAAAAAGCATTTCCACATCCCAAGCCCCAACTCGCCAGCCCTTGGCTTCTCCGGTTTGCTTAAAAACTTGCATTTTCCTAAAAATCTCTAGCCCGGCTTTTCGATCAAAGGCTTTAAAACCACACTGGGTATCAGCCACACCTCTTAGAAGGAATAATTGGCGAACATATCTGAAAACTATTGAACCAATTTTCCTATAAAAGGGAAAATTCTTTCTTGTCATCCCCCTTGAGCCAAAAACAACAACATAGTCCTTTTCAAACCAAGGCAATAATTTTTCAATTTCAGCAATCGGTGCTGACTGATCCATGTCGGTAAATAAAACAATCTCTCCCTTAGATTTTCTTAGACCCGATCTTAAGGCGAAAGGCTTGCCCCCATGCTTGTTCTTTAATAATTTAAACCGGGAATGATACTTAATATATTTTTCTAAAAACTTAAGGCTGCTATCAGTCGACTCGTCATCAGAAATAATCACTTCGCTGGGATAATCCTGTTTTCGCAAGTATTTTTCGACTTGATCAAGAACGCCTCTTTTAAGATTCTCTTCTTCGTTATAGCAGGGAATAATGACTGAGATTTGAGGCTTCATTCTTCTTCTTGATGAATTAACTTATAAACATCGACTTGAAAATCAAACCGCCATTCTTTTTCGGTGATAAAAGGACCAAAAGTGCCTACTTCCCAAAGACCCAGTTCTTGAGGAGCCGCCCATCTTGTTCCGACGATGACATAAAGGGTGTCAATCTGGTCAAAATTTCCGTAATCTTCAGGCATTTTACCCGCCAGCTCGAGAAAATAACGATAGTTCATCGCCATAAAATCACCAGTCGGAGCTACCAAAGCGAGATTAAACTTCTCATCACCCACTTCTTGAGCAATGGCCGTCGCCACAATTTTAGCCCGTTTAATTTGATAGTTCGGTCCCGCCCCGGAAAAGAAATTAGTTTGCTTAAGATTAATAATAAAGAAAAAGAGAAAAACAATTAAAGCTAAAGGCTTAAAGATTTTCCTTGCCCATAATCTTGAAAAAACAAAGCCATAAAATAAAAAGGGGGTCGGAAAAATAAAACCTAAATAATGATCATGGAGTGTTCCTCGATATAAGGGAATGGTTAAAACACCGAATAACATCCAGAGGACAAGGAGGGAAAAACCGAGATTCTCGGTTTTAAATTTTCTCTTTCTTAAAGCATGGAGAATGCCCCAAAGAGTGACAGGAATGATCAAAAAGGCTCCCAGCCATCTCTGGTCAACGGCAATAAATTTATAAAATAAGCGTTGGTAAAGAGAAAAAGGGGCGAACTTATCAAAACCGACTCCAGCTGAAGTTTGAAAATGACCTCTTTTGAGAAAAAGGTCAATCATCGCTTTACTGTTAACAAAGTTATGTCTTAACTCGAACAGCATCTGAGGCGAAAGCAAGACCAGGAAGGAGAAAATTCCCAATAAATACCACTTCCAGGCTAAACGAATTCTGAAAATCAGAAAAATTAAGAAAACAGAGCCGATAAAAGCCAAAGCAATGTAATGGAGTTGAAAAATTATCCCCAAACAAGCGCCCACTAAAGCCAGCCATTTGCCGTCTTTATCCTTGATAGTCCGCCAGAGACCATAAATAGTGAGGAGGGCGAAAAAGGAAACCGGATTAGGGTTCCAAGAGGAACGGGTATGAACAATAATTGGGTAGGAAACCGCGTAGAGGGCGGCGGCGGTCAACCCGGCAGATCGGTCGAAGAATTCTCTGCCTAGAAGATAGACTAGAAAAATACTCGCTACCCCAAAACCAGCCACCATCATCGCCGGCCCGACTGGATCCAAGCCAGTCAACCAGAGAGGAATAATCATTAGATAGTAATAAACCGGACCCAGATATAAATTACCAAAACTGACCGTCGGACCAAGCAAGGTGAATTTATGATCAACAATCATCCTTTTAACAATAATCGCGTCCCGGCCTTCATCACCAAGAAAAGTGGCATGACCGCGAATTTGGTAAAAGCGAAGAAAAGCACCTAAGCCCAGAATTAAAAAAAGCAGAATGAGCTCAAATTTATTATTTTTAGCCCATTTCTTAAACTCTTTTACTTTTTTCTTAAATTTTTTCATTTTACTTTCTTCCACAACCTTATTAAATCAGAATAAGCACTAAAAATCACTTTTAAGCTCGTGCCGGTCGCTTGGCCGGCTTTTCGGGGATAATGGTGAACACCGATTTCAGCAATTTTAAAACCAGCTTTTTTTGCTTTAACCAAAAATTCAGTGGTAATAAATGGTCCTCGCTCGGCTTCGAGCTTAGGAATTTTCTCAATCACTTCTTTTCTGATTAATTTAAAGCCGCAATCAATATCCCGTACCCTCAGACCAAAAAGAAGGAAAACCGGCAACTCCCATAAGTTCTTTGAAGCTAGAATTCGATAGAAAGGGACTTCGCGCTTAAGATAATAGCCAATGACTAAATCCGCTCCAGTCTTTTCCTGGGCCTCAAAAAACTTGGTTATTTCCTTAAAATCAAACTGACCATCAGCATCAGTAAAAACAATCCAAGGATATTTGGCCTTGTAAAAGCCTGACTTTAAGGCGGCGCCATAACCTCGATTCTGGGGATGATGAATGACACGAATGAGTTTATTTCCTTGAGCCAGTTTATCAGCAATGACTCCGGTTTTATCTTGGGAGCCATCATTAACAATCAGAATTTCGTACTCTTCAGCGATTTTTTGGAGGATTTTGTCGGCCTTCTCAATGGTTTCTCTCAAAGCCACTTCTTCGTTGTAAGCGGGGAAGAAAACGGAAAGCTCTTTAACCTTCATTTCTGAGCTTAGTATAGCATATTGAAGCTGAGCTGTGCTATTATATATGTGCCATTATATAGATATATTAAAGTAGTGAGAAAGATCGGCAAAGATTTAATTCTTTTGGTTTTAGCCACGATTGCTTCGACTCTCTTTGTTTGGCTTCCTTTCGCTTTTAGCCTAGGTAAAGGCATGCTGACTATCTTTGCAAATTATGATGGACCGAATTATATTGTTATTGCCAAAACTCTTTACCAGCCTGAAATAATCCGCCGGGCTTATTCTTTGCCAATTCCTCTAGAATACTACCCTGCTCATCTCCCAGGCTATCCTTTGTTGATTAGAATCCTAGACATCCTTATGCCTGGCACCTGGGCAATGCTGTTAAGCACGCTGATCGCGACCATCCTCGCCGCCGCCATCTTTTACCTGTTTATCAAGAAATTCAAGCTTTCTCATTCTCCTTTGTTTCTCTCGATTCTTTTTCTTTTCCTCCCCGCTCGCTGGCTGGTGGTTCGCTCGGTCGGCAGCGCAGAGCCATTATTTATCTTTGCTCTTCTCGCTTCCTTCTACTTTTTCAAGAGCGCCTTAACGCCTGTTTCTCAGAATTTAATTTCGAAAAAGAAAATTATTACTCTTGATTTTCTTTTAGCCGGTATTTTCGGCGCCTTAGCTCAAATTACCAAGACACCGGGAATTCTATTATTTATGGCTTATGGTCTATGGTTAATGGTTGATGGTTTTAAAAAGAAAAAATTTCTCTACCAATCTTGGCCGCTTCTACTGATGCCCCTTGCCACTCTAGGAGTCTTTGTCTTCTATTATTTCCAAACCGGCAATTTCCTGGCTTATTTTCAATCCGGTGATAATTTCCATTTAGTTTTTCCGCCTTTCCAGGCCTTTGCGACTGGAAGAAACTGGCTCGGTGATTTCTGGCTTGAAGACATGGTTTATGTTTATCTTTTTGGAGCGTTAACCATGGTTTTATTATTCAAACAAAAACTCTATGACCTGGCCACTTTTGCGAGCATCTTTTTCCTAGCAACTCTCTTTGTCGCTCACCGAGATCTTTCCCGCTATTCTTTACCTTTAATGCCTTTTGCTTTAATTGCTTTCGCGCCCTTCTTGGAAAAGAAAGAATTCAAAATTGCTTTTCTCATTATCCTGCCGGCAATCTATTTCTATGCCCTGAATTTTATTCTCCACAACATTGCTCCAATTGCCGACTGGTCACCATATCTATGATATTTTTACGCGGCCGCGTAAAAATATCAATGCTGAGGAATAATCTTTAAGGATGAACGGTTATCCTAATCTCTCCTGAAGCCAGCCGAAGAGTTTTGATTTTCTGGTTTTCCAGATAAAAGTGGTGTAGGCAAAATAATTCCAAATCATACCCAAACCAACTCCCATGATATAGAAAAAGCGATAACCTTCTCCGCCCCAAAGTGGAGTAAACAAGCCGGAAAAGAGATTGTTCATTAAGCTACCCAGGATTCTCGTCCCTAATTCAATCGTTGCACCCTGAATAAGGACGGCACCAATCGAAGTTAAGTTAAACTGAAGAAACTTAATCGGCGCCTTTCTTAAAGTAACAATCTTTTTAGCGGCAAAGGTCCAGAAATTATTAAGAATAAAGTTGGAAACAATGGCCATTTCCGCCCCCAACATACCTGAGACTGAAGGTCTGATGCCAAAAAGGACGAAAAGCTCTAAACCAATGGTATTGACAATGAAGCCGATGAAGCCGACGATGCCGAATTTAATGATTTGCTGGGAGCGCTCGATTCTGATTTTGGTGGCATTAAGGACGGTCTCGATAACGTCTTTAACAAACTGAAAGCTAAAACCTACTTTTGTCACTCCTGCCCGACGCTCGCCATAGACGGCCGGAATCTCACAAAATTTTGCCCCTGTTTTTGAGAGCTCATAAATCACGGTTGACTGGATGACAAAACCTTTCACATCAAGTTTGTCGAAGTTGACCTTCTCCAAGATACCCTTAACGCGAATGGCTTTAAAGTTGCCGGCTAAATCTTTAACCTCCCGAATTCCACCCCAATAATAATTGATTAAAGTATTTGAAATGAAGTGAGTTAGTTTTCTGAAACCAGTAAAATTATCTTTTCCGCCAGGAGCGTGACGGGAAGGAACAACAACATCATAGCCTTCCTCGATTTTCTTGAGCATCTCGGGAATATATCTTGGGTGCCACTGAAAATCAGCATCATTAGGAATAACGATGTCTGCCTTCAATTCCTTCATCGCGTATTGGTAACCCTGGATGAGAGAAATACCTAGACCTCTTGGGGTCTCTAAAAGATGAAGATTTTTTCTGGTCTCCATCATCTTTTTGACAATTTTACCGGTGCCATCAGGTGAATGACTATCAGCCACCAGGTTAACAAATTCATATTTCGGAAGTTTTTTGGCCAGTTCATCAAGATACTCGATCATCTCGCCAATAATTTCTTTTTCGCAATAAGTAGAAATTAGATTAACAACACGCATCACCTTTAATCTAACACGATTTCCTGGTAAAATTCAACTTATGAGGATCGATATTTTAACTTTATTTCCGGAAATGTTTAAAGGAGTTTTTTCCCAGTCGATTATTAAAAGGGCTCAGGAAAAGGGTCTGGTAGAAATAAAAGTTCATAATCTGCGTGATTGGGCGGAAGATAAAAGAGGGACGGTTGACAATCGACCTTATGGGGGAGGAGTAGGGATGGTATTGCGCGTCGATATTATTGATCAAGCGATCAATAAACTGAAAACTGAAAACATAAAACATAAAACTATCCTCCTTACTCCCCAAGGGAAGGTCTTTAACCAAAAAAAGGCACAGGAACTAACCAAAGAAAAAAATCTCATTCTTATCTGCGGACATTATGAAGGCGTGGATGAAAGAGTCCGCGAACACTTAGTTGATGAAGAAATCTCAATTGGCGATTATGTTCTTACTGGCGGCGAGATTCCCACCATGGCCGTGGTGGACGCCATCGTTCGCCTTATTCCAGGTGTTTTAGAAAAGCCTGAGGCAATTAAAAACGAATCGTTCTCTCGATTCTATGATTTAAATCATGAAACCAAAAGAGAAATGCTGGAATTTCCTCAATATACAAGACCGGAAGAATACAAAAACTGGAAAGTGCCTGAAATGCTTGTTTCTGGGGATCATAAAAAGATTGAAGAGTGGCGGCAGAAGAAGTCTTTAGAAAGAACTAAGAAACGAAGACCGGATCTCTTGAAACAATAAGACCAAGCGCTTCTCGCTGACGATAAAGTTCTTCAATCTGTTCCCGACAACTCATAAATCTCATTCCCAAAAGTTTTTGAGTATAATCACTTAAAAGACCCGCTTTAGGCAACTTATACATATTAGGATGCTGCTCATAGAAATCTTTCATCATCACTCCTTCTATCATTGGCTCTTTGCCAGTAAATTTTCTAATCAAAGAATCACTGTAATCAAAAATAGTCATTTGGTCACAACTGACCACATGAAGAATTCGCTGGTCTGGCTGGGAAAAGAAAAGGGGTTGCCTTATTTGTATAAGCCTCTTTAAGGCCTCAGTTAACTCATCAATATAAGTAGGCGAGGCAGACATATCATTCATCATCGGATAGAGCCTACCTTCTGAATAAAGTTTAAGAATATTTCTGGCAAAATCATCCCGTTCAAATTCAGCCCGAATAGGCCGAGTAATCCGAACAATAACATACTCTCCCCCTCTACGCATTTTTTCCTGAACCAATCTTTCCCCTTCTCTCTTAGTCCAACCATACCAACTAACTTCATCCGGAGATTGAGCCACTTCAGCATCTTCAGCAAACAACCCAGCTTCAGGAACCGCTGGATAACCCGGAAAAACAAAGTCAGTGGAAATATGAATCAAAAAAGCCTTATTTGTCAAACAAGCCTCAGCCAAATTCTCTGCTCCCAAAGCATTAACTCGCCAGGCGCCACCATCTAAATTACCTCTTTCTTTTTCAATCGCCCTGACATCAGTCATGGCACTAAAATTAATTAAAACATCTGGTCGATACTTTTCAATCCAATGATTAACCGCCTCTCCATCAGTTATATCAATCTTATCAATATCAGTGGAAGTAACTTGGGCGTATTCCTGAGAAATTAATTTATGAAAGCGGGAGCCAACTAACCCCTCCCCGCCAGTGGTAAAAATGATCGGGCTCCATTTTAATCCTTCTCTTGATTCTTGAAGTAAAGTCATTCTTAACCTGTCCTAATTTCCCAAAAATCTTCGCCAACTTTAAAGTCAAAGGGTAAACGATATTCATCCGAACCATCGTAATGTTGGTCAACAAGATAATTCATCGAGGCTGATTCTGGATAGGGATTTGAAAGTCCGTGAGCAACGCCTTTAGGAATAAAAACTAGATGGGCTTTGCCTCCACCTAAAACTCGACGCTGAATGTGCCCTTGGGTGTGAGAATCTTCTCTGATGTCCATAAAGCCGACAATAAGCCGACTGTTGGGATGGATAAACCAAGCTTCATCCTGGCGTTTGTGAAGATGCCAAGCTTTTCTTGTTCCGGGAACCATCTCAGCGTAGTTGATTTGTCTTACCTTTAGTTCGGGTAAGTCTAAGAGGGTGCCTTCTTCACTCAATCTCCCTACTTCCACAAACCGACCGTCTCCAACGACGAAATTCTTTTCTATTATCTCAACTATTTTCACTCCATCTATTTCTTCTTTTTCGCCATTTTCTTGGAGTCCGATTGGATATTCTTCGTCTATCTTTGCTTCTTTACTCATTTCTTTTAACTAAAAATGCCCCAAGCGGGGCAGTTGGCATATTTTAGCAAATTCCTCTATCTTTTACCATACTGCTGACGATAGTATTTCTGGTATTCGCCTGATTTAATCTTCTGCCACCAATCTCTATTCTTAAGATACCACTTTATTGTCCTTTCAAGCCACTGGTTAAAATCATACTTCGGCTGATAACCAAGTTCTTTTTTAATTTTCTGCCAGTCAACTGCATACCTCCGGTCATGACCGGGTCGGTCTTTAACAAATTCTGTTGACTCTTTAAAGTCCTTGCCCATAATTTGACAAATTTTCCTGATGACTTCAATGTTAGGGACGTCCTTGGTCATACCGCCAACGCAATAAGTCTCCCCAACTTTGCCCTTTTTAAGAACCAAATCAATGGCACGGCAATGGTCTTCAACATAGAGCCAATCGCGGACATAAAGGCCATCACCATAGATAGGCACCTTTTTACCCTCAATAAGATTGGTAATCGCCAAAGGAACCAGTTTCTCCGGAAATTGATAAGGACCGTAATTATTGGAAGTATTTGTAATCGTTATTGGTAGACCAAAAGTGGTCGCATAAGCCCTAACTAAATGGTCTGAAGCTGCCTTAGAGGCCGAATAAGGACTGTGAGGATCATAAAGAGTCTTCTCATTAAACTTTTTCTTAGATTTAAGAGAAAGGCTGCCAAAAACTTCATCAGTGGAGACGTGATGAAATCTCTTGACTTTCTCCTTCAGGGCAAAATCAAGCAGGACTTGAGTACCGATAACATTGGATTTAACAAAAACCGCGGGTCCTAAAATCGAACGGTCGACATGGGATTCAGCGGCGAAGTGAACAACAACGCCTATCCCTTTAATCGCCTTCTTCACTATCTGAGAATCACAGATATCGCCCTTTATAAAGGTATAGCGGGGGTTCTTTTCTACTTCTTTTAAATTCTCAAGATTGCCGGCATAGGTCAGTTTATCAAGGTTAATAATTTTATCTTGAGGATGCTTTTTTAGCCAATAATGAGCAAAGTTCGAACCAATGAAACCAGCGCCACCGGTGACTAATATTTTCATTACAATTTAATCACGCATTGATTGCCGACAAAGAGCTCAATTCCATTTGAAGTTTTTCGGTTTTCCTTAATCATTGATTCTTCGCCAATGAGACAGGAATCTAATGATTTACCCGGGTTAATGATTTGGACCTCTTTCATCAGAATAACGTTTTCCAGCTTAGCGTCGCGGATTTGACAACCATCACCAATCGAAGAATAAGGACCGATAAAGGAGCCTTCTATGGTCACGCCATCACCAATAATACTTGGTCCTCTTAGAAAAGAGTCTTTGATTTTACAATTCTTGCCAATTTTAACTCGACCCTCGATTTTAACATCTTTACCTAGCCTACTGGCAGAAGTATTTTCAACTCCTTTATCCAACAAAAATTGATTTGTCTCCAGCCAATCATCAAACTTACCTGGATCCTGCCAAACACCACTGAATTCCATTGTGCCAACTTTGTAGTCATGCTTCACCAGCCACTCATAACAAGAGCCAATCTCCAATTCTCCTCTCTTTGAGAGTTTAATTCTATCTTTTCCCTCAAAACAACCAAAAACATGGTCATCAAAAAAATAAAGTCCAGGGATGCCTAAATCATGAGGGGGATTTTTCGGCTTTTCCACGTATTTAGTCAAACGGCCTCTTTTGTCAAAATAAGGGACGCCCAAACGAACATTTTCCGGATGATGAATGACCGGCGCCAAAGCGTCTAATTTTTCTTTGAGGAAATAATCGTAAAGGGGCTTAATCTCACCATAAAAGATATTATCGCCAAGGTGCATTAAAAACTTACCTTTCCCCAAAAAAGGCTTTGCCACCCGAATAATATCGGCTAAGCCTAAGGGTTTTTCTTGAAGAATATAAGTGAAATTTGCTCCCCAACGTTGACCTGTTCCTAAAACAGCTTTTAACTCCTCGAACTGACCAGGGCCATAGTTGATGCCAATCTCCTTAATTCCCAGAGCGGTCACCGCCTCAATTGGATAAAAAATCAAAGGTTTATTGGCAAGAGGGATCAGCTGTTTATTGGAAGAAAAAGTCAAGGGCTGCATCCTCGTCCCTCGACCGCCAGCGGTAATGATCGCTTTCATAATCAAAGCTTAAAATAACACATTTTTTTCACAAGGTCAATCGAATCTACCAGCCGCCGCTGGCGCCGCCACCGCCTGAAGAACCACCGCTGAAGCCACCAAAACCACCACCAGAACTACCACCGCCGCTGGAAAAGCCGCCCCAGCTGGAGAAGAAGCTCGTCTTTTTCTTATTTGCTTTCAAGGTTTTGTAATTTCCAGAAAGAAGGTAGTCAAGGATTAAACCAAACATACCCAAACCAATCACAGAAAAGATCAGGGCAATCAAATTACCAATAAGGAATCCTAAAATCCCTCCAAGAACCCCTCCCAAAACTCCTCCAGCCAAGAAACTTTTACTTCGAGCCAGAAATGAAGAGGAGTAAACAAAAATTATAAAAGCAATCACAAAGAAAGGAATGAAGATAATCAAATTACTTCTCGTTTCCTCGATGTTAGATGGTGCTTCACCAGAACGAATGTATTCTTGAATCTTCTCAACCGCCAACCCAACTCCCTGATCATAGTTTTCCTCCTTGAAGGAAGGCGCCATCTGCTCGCGAAGGATTCTTCCGGCACGGCCGTCAGTAATGATAGGCTCTAAACCATAACCAACTTCAATTCTGAATTCGCGGTCTTCTTTAGCAATCAGAAGAAGAAGACCATTATCTTCTTCCTTTTTGCCAATCCCCCATTGTTCAAATAAACGAACGGCATAATCTTCAACATATGTTCCCTCAAGAGAATTGACGGTGACAACGGCAATCTCGGCCGATGTTTCCTCTTCGAATTGAGTTAAATCTTCTTCCAAGGAATTACGGAAGTCAGAAGAAAGCATTTCCGCAAAGTCATTAACATAACCTGTTGGCTCAGCAAAATCCTGAGCCAAAACAGGAAGAATCACTAGGAAAAATCCTAGTAAAGAAATGATTAAGGATTTAAGAAACTTCATTCAGATGTTCCTGGTTTAATCTCTACTGCTGGCGCTTCTTCAGCGCCTTCAGCCGCTTCAAAGTATGACCGCTCCAGAAAACCAAAAGTACCGGCAATTAGATTGGCGGGGAATTTCTTAATGGCAACATTATAAACCCGAACCTTATCGTTGTAACGGCCTCTTTCCACGGAAATTCTGTTTTCCGTCCCGGCCAATTCATCCATCAATTGAGAAACATTTTCTGACGAACGAAGCTGGGGATAATTTTCCATAATCACTAAAAGTCTACCTAAAGCTGATTCCAGCCCGGTGGCGGCTTTGGCTTTCTCGTCAGTCGTCGTTGCCCCTGAATATCTGGTCCTCGCCTCGGCAATTTGACCAAAAACTTCTTGTTCTTGGGTCATAATCCCTTCAACCGACTTCACCAAGTTGGGAATCAAATCAAACCGGCGCTGATATTGTGTTTCCACCTGCGCCCACTGGTTGTCCATATCTTGAATCATGGTGACCAAGTTATTATAGAAACCAACTAAGCTGGCCCCAAGAATGAGAACAACAGCAATAATGGCAATCGTTATTTTATTCAAAAGTTCTCACCCCCTTTACGCTAAAAACGCTAAATTTTTTACGCGAAAAACGCTAAACCTTAACGCTAAAAAATTATTTCTTTCTAACTTCGTCGAATATCCGACGACGGATATCTACTCCACTATCACATCCAAAGTTTACTAAAAGTCCTAATTTATACTCTGTTGCTTTTAAATAATAAAACAGCTGGGTTTCAAAATAAACAGGCATTTCAGGAACTGCCTTAATTTCTAAAATTATTTTGTTCTCAACAACAAAATCTGGCTTATAAAATCCTACTTGCTTCCCTTTATATTTAATTTTTAAGGAAGGCTCCTTTACAAACCTAATTTTTTGTTTATTCAACTCTAATTCAATCGCTTTATGATAAATTGATTCTTTAAATCCAGACCCCAAAGTTTTATAAACCTCGAAGATTACACCCTGAATTTTGTAGACTAAATCTTTATAAAGAAGTTTCTTCCCCATCTTTTCGCGTCTTTCGCGTTTTCCTTTTCGCGTCTTTCGCGTCTATGTATGTTTATCGGCGACAACGTAAGCGCCGTAACCTTCAGGCTTGGTTTTGGCGGTAAAACCATTACCCGTGACTAAACCAACCACCTCTTTAATCATTTCCCGGGTGGGACCGCCTTCACCAACATCAATGTGAATTTCCAAATCATAAGGAGCAAAACCGACTAACTCATCTCTGAGGACGGGCACGAGCTCCTGGGCCAACTCTAAAGAAAGAAAGGTTTCGTGGTAAATTTTGTCTCTTAGGGAATAAATTTTATCTTTCTTGTTCTTTAGCCAAAAATAGCGAGCCCCTTTCCCTCTCCGATGAATGACAATAGCGGTCACAAAATCAACTGTCTGAACCCCATTCTCCCGCCTCGCTTTAGAATCACTGCCAATGACCAAGTTATAGGAAACAGTCGGGTCCTCACCAAAAAACTTAACGATTTCTTTAATCGTCTCTTCGGCCGTTAATTTCCCCATGGTGGGGCTGATAAATTGTTTGTTTTTCATCGATTCCAGCCTATTATACCACGTTAATCAGGGTGATTTCTTTTTTAATATATAATGTAGGACAAATGGTTTCCCTTAAAAAAATCGGTATTAATCAGTTCCAATTAGAAAGGCTTCCGGGGATGAAAGCCGAAGCAATCATTTATCTTAAACCAGAAATGGTTGCTCAAATTAGCCAGGATCTTTCTTTATCCCAATTGGCTGAAGCGGCGATGCTGCCGGGAGTGATTTCACCTCTTGTCGGCATGCCTGATATCCACCAAGGCTTTGGTTTGCCGATTGGCGGAGTGATGGCGACTGAGGGCTTAATTTCAGCCGGGGCGGTCGGGATGGATATTAATTGCGGCGTCAGATTAATCGCCACTAATCTTGAGTATGAAGCCAAGCTTTTCTCGCCTGAGGCTCTGAGAACCCTTCTCCACATTATCGAAAGAACCATCCCGGTTGGTCTTGGTCAGGAAAGGAAAACATTGCCCCCAAAAGTCACCCTCAAGGGAGTGATTACTGGTGGAGCGGAATTTCTGGTTCAACAGGGCTATGGCTCAGAAGAAGATTTAGAGTCAATTGAAGAAAAAGGCAAGATGAGTGAAGCCAGGTATGAAGCTCTTACTCCTCGCGCCCTAAAACGATCCGAAAGGCAAATCGGGACTCTGGGTTCTGGTAACCATTTCATCGAAGTTCAAAGGATTGAGGAAGTTTTAGACCAAACGACCGCTCAAGCTTGGGAATTAAGGCAGAACCAGATCTGCTTAATGATTCACTGCGGCTCACGGGCTTTGGGTCATCAAACCTGTATGGACTACACTAGCATTTTTTGGAGAGCAAAGGAAAAATATCACTTAGAGATTCCCCGCAAAGGACTGGCGGCCGTGCCGATTGATTCTCCAGAAGGCAAAGATTATTTTGGGGCGATGGCCGGAGCGGTTAATTATGCTTTTGCCAACCGCCACTTAATCATGTGTGAGCTGGAAAGAGTAATGATTGATTTCTTTAGGGCTAAAGGGATGAAAATTGAATTTAGACTGATCTACGATATTGCCCATAATATAGCGAAGTGGGAAGAGCATACGCTCAGAACAAAAAACAAAGAACAGACAACAAAGGTGTTAATTCATCGGAAAGGGGCGACGAGAGCCCTGCCTGCCGGACACCCCCAAAATCCATTAAAATATCAGGCCACCGGCCATCCGGCTATCGTTCCTGGAAGCATGGGTACGTCTTCATATGTGCTTCTGGGCTTGCCTAAGGCTCAAGAAACCTGGTTTTCGGTCAATCATGGGTCAGGAAGAGCCATGAGCCGAACAGAGGCGAAAAAGACCATTTCTGAGGCTGAGTTTAAGAAAACCATGGGAGAAGTGATTTATAATCTTCCTTTTAACAAAATCGCGGATGAGGCGCCCTCAGCCTATAAAAATATTGAAGACGTCGTCGATACCCTGGTGGAAGCGGGAATCACGAAAAAAGTGATTAAACTTCAGCCTTTGGCTGTAGTCAAAGGAGATTAAAAGGGACGAGTATCTGAAAAATCAATAGTTCCTTCTTCGACTCCTTTTACAATAGAATCAACCAGCATTCCCTTTGCTCCTAGGGCAGCCCCTAGCTCAAAGAGAACTGATCCACCCCTTTCTTGATAGGAAAAATAAGAGTCCTCAAGAGCCTTCCCTAAACTTCTAGCGATATTAATCAAGTATATCTCTCTGTCTGACGGAATACCAATTGATGAACTAACACCAAAATTTTCATCAAGTTCCATCAATATTTTCTGGGTCACAAAAAGAGAAGAGAGTACCCCTGGGCTAACCTCCCTTCTTAACCCCGGCAGATCAACTGGGTTTTCATCTTGATCCCTTCTAACTAGTAAGTTACGCATCTCTTGTAGCGCAGATATTTCGCCTTCCTTCATCCCCGATGCTATTTTGTAGACCTTTGCCATCAATCCTCTCGCCGTCATCTCTGGTCTTGATTTCAGTCTTTCATCACTCATATCTAACTTTCCTAATATAAAAACTGCCTCTTGGGCAGTTGATTCTTTATATCATAACCATATCTCACTGTCAATAGTTCTATTTGCCATCTCAGGCCCGAAGAATCAAGGAGAAAATAATCAGCTCGGCGAGGAGAGCGACGAGAATGTATTCCACTACTACCTTCGAATGAAGGTCATCATTAACATGGTGATGAATTATTCCCCAAAGAACATAGCCAACGCCAGCCGCGAGAACAATAATCATCTGGTAAATTCGGTCAAAACCAAAGAACAAGAAAGCGCCAACAGCAATATTCATCATCACCACTAAGACTGAGTAGTGTATAAGATTATGCCTTGTCTCCTGATCTAAATTTCTAATTTTATTAATCATTAAAGAATGGCTCCCTGTCTTGACAATAAGATTATCAAAATCATCGCCAATAAGAAAATTGTGTGCGCCAAAGGTCGTCCGGAAAGACGGATAATTTTTCTTTTATAGACAATCAGGCCGTCAACTAGAACCAAACTCAGAACAGTCAGAAGAAGCATTAAGCTGACCGTCTGGGTCAGAGAAAAAGGACTGACTAAAGGCTTCCCCTCGCCTGTCGCTTGAGCCATGCTCGGCACCACCGGAGGAATGGCCACCTCCGCTCTTGTTTCTGGCTCAATCTCAACTGGTTCTAGGGTAATTTCTTCCGCCTCTACTTCTTCCACCGACATCTTCGCCTCCGCCTGAGGAATAATCGTTCTCTCAGGCGCTTGAGCGACTTCGCCGACAGGGGTGCCAAAATGCTGAACCACCAGGGTCGTCTCCACTCCAGCCAAAGTGCCGTCAATTACCGCCACTCCAATTTCCCTGTATTTAGGATTAAGAATATTATCCCGATGAGTCGGTGAAGCCATCCAGGCGGCAACCACTCCCTCTGGATTGGCAAAATCCCGGGCCAAATTTTCACCGGCATAAAGATAACGATAACCGACTTCGAGAAAGAAAGACCAAGGATCCCTCCCAGAAGGTGAATTATGAGCCCAATAGTCAAAGGCAAACATGTCACCACCCTTTCTGAGAGCCGCTTCAGTTAAACCAGAATTTAAGGTTAAGGCGGGCGCACCGACTTTGGCCCTTTCTTGGTTAGTCAACTCAATAATTCTCTCAGGAGCAATTTGAGCGGCAAAACCAAGAACGCTCGGTTCAATAATGAGAAACGAGGATAAAATGAGCTGGAAAATTAAAAATAGGCTGATAAGAAAGCCAAAAGAATGATTATGGAGAAATCGAGCCCGAAAATTGTTTGACTCTCGAGGAACAAAAAAATGTCCGCACCGCCTGAGCAGATCCATATGTTTTCATAATAACACCCATTAAGCAACCAAGCAACCTGTAAGCTTTTAATCGCGTAAACTTTTAATCCGCGTGGAGAAAAGATAAATCCCAAATCTACATAATTACCAAAACATGCGACGATCGTAGTATCTATTGGTAAAATTTTTGTTATAATAATTAATGATGGAGATAACCCATTCTCAATCTCTCCCCTCTCTTGCTGGATGGGATTTTAAAACAACTAAAAGATTTAACCATTTTCTTACTAAATACGAAACTCTCCCTTCCTATAAAAAGGTCTTAAGCACAATGATTAAGTTTAAAGAAATGTATCAGCCTATCAGAAAAAGCAGTACTTATATAGATCCTTTTGGTAATTTGGCATCAATTAACGAAGAGAGAAGACTCAAAAGAATTCAAATTTACATGAACAAAAGAGACATTATTAATACTTTTGATAAGATTCGCGGTAAACGGTTAGTTGTTACCAGCCAGGGTCACAAAATTTTTTACCGGGATTACCCCTTAGCTAAGTTGAGAGCGAAGAAATGGAGTGGAGTTTGGACTGTAGTCATGTATGATTTCCCAGAAAAATTAAGAAAACTTAGAGAATTTACTAGAAGAAGACTTAAAGATTTAGGCTTTGGTAGTCCCCAATTAAGCGTTCTTATCTCACCTCTTCCTATTGATGAAGGCATCCAGAAACTCATCGAGGGCGAAAAAATGGAAAAGTTTGTCTGGACCTTGAGAGCAAAAAAGGTATTGGGCATGAAAAACCAAGAAGTTGCTCAAAAAGCCTGGCCCCTAGATGAAATTAATGATCTTTATAGAAAGCTACTGGGGGCTCTCCCCAAGATAAAAGATGTTGCCGACAACCAAAAACTTCTCGATGGTTGGAAGAGCTATTTTCTGGCTTTAAACCATGCGGATCCCTATTTACCTTTTGAGCTCTTACCCAAAGACTGGATAGGAGAACTATGCGAGAAAGAATTTGTCAAACTTGGTCCGGCCGGTTTTTTGCGGGTTTTACTTAGAAAACTTCCTTAAACTGATTTCTTCTTACTCTTTTCACTTTTTCACAATTACCAAAACATGCGACGATCGTAGTATCTATTGGTAATGAAAAAGAGAGAAGATTAAAGTTTTTTTAATTTTTTAAATATTAATTTAATACTTAATTTAAATATTAATTTAAGTATTAAGTAGAGCTTTCTTTAAGTAGAATTTTTAAAAATAGAGCTTTGAAATTTTAAGTTTAAAAAGATTGACGACAATATTTTAAGAAGTTTGCTTTCGATAGAAGTAAAAGCCCAAACCAGCGAGGATAATCAGAATACCTGCTCCGGCAGCTAATAAGCTTTTATTCGTGCCCGCAATTTGAGTGGCGGCACCACCGATTAAGCCGGTAACTCCCTCTTCAACAGTTGCTTCTTCGGCTGGCACTTCTTCTTCACCAAGGATGGCGCCTTCCCCAACCCCTTCTTCCATGGGGAGAACGACGACTTCTTCACCACCAACGCCTTCTCCGGCAACGGCTTCACCAAGGACTTCTTCATAAGTAACGGAGCCACCATCACCAGCTAAGCCGGAAGGATTACCGGCTTTATCAAAGCCTTGAAGAGCAAAATAATATTCTTTATCTGGCTCTAAACCAGTGACTAAATGATTTTGCTCCTGGTCAGGATTGCCACCAATATCAGCTTTCTTAGTGGCGTCATCAGCCGTAAAGTTCCGTTCAGTTGAGGCAAAAATTCTCGTAAAAGCATAATCATCATTGCCCGGATTCTTCCAGAAAATTCGGAAAGCGGTTGAACCTTCACGAGACTTGCGATAGTCCTTAGGCGCTTCGGGTCCTTCACGATCAATCGTCGTCCCCGTCAAATTACTTTCAGTTGAACCATCCGAGCTGGTGGCAGATGTCTTAAAGCGATATTTACCATCACCATCTAGTTCATGACCAAAGACTTCACAAAAACCAGCCGGGTCGGTTTGGGTACCGCCAAATGTTTTCCAGCCAAAACCGCCGTCTTTTTCAACATAACAGACAACGGAAATCAGCTTTTTCTCTTTTTCTAGAGCGGTGTAATAGAGTTTAAAATTATCAGTTCTCTTATATTCAGGTAAACCAGCCACTCTAATAAAGAGACTGTCAATCGCCTGGGCACCACCGGCAAACGCGAAAAGCGCCAACGCGAAAACTAACACGAAAGACGCGAAAAGGGATAATTTCTTGCTGATCACTGTTATTTTCTTTAAAAGCCATCCCCTTCTTTCCTTAGTCAGGAACATAATAGATACTCCGGCGAGAATCATGAGGAAAGCCATCATTAACCAATAAGTTTCTGAACCGGTAGCGGCGCCCAAGACTTGAGGAATAGCGGTCACTGCACCCAAAACTGTCATTCTTGTTCCACCAATTGGAGTTGAGGGAGAAACTCCGCCAACAATTTTAACCGAGGAGAAATCAAAATTACTGTAAGCTCTTTCATTATCTGGGTGTTCTGATTCTCGGCTATCTCCCCAAGCAACAGCATCATTAGGATAACTACCATCAGGCAGACTGCCAACGGTAACATCATAGGTAATGGTAATTGTGTCATCTGGATCGATATCGCCCAAGCTCCAAGTCAAAAGTTGACCAGGAAGACCATTCGGGTCGCCAGCAGGAAGCCCATCAATCTTGGTTGTTCCAGTGTTGTAGGTAAAACCAAGAGGCAACAAATCGTTAACATAAACATCGTGAGCGACAATCGGCGAGGTATTGTGAACGGAAATGGTGTAGGTAACGGTCGAACCGGAAACAGAATTTTCTTTATCCAGTTCAAGAGTAATCGGTTGAAGTTCATTAAAGAAATCAACCAAGGTTTCTTGACCAGGAGTAACCATCGCTGGGACCGAATCAAGACTGGTTGGTTTGTAGCCGACTAAGTCAGGGTCATTAAGGTCTTCTTCAACCCTATAATCCCCCTGGTAAAGATTTTCAAAAGTGCAGCAACCATTTTCATCAGTCTCACAGGAATCAATTGGTTTTTCGCCATCACCATCGAATTTCCTAAAAAAATCAAGCAGCGTTTCTTCGAAAAGATTTATTGTCACCCCTAAAATACCTGGTTCATTTTCATCTTTTTTACCATCCCCATCATAGTCATCGTATTTGCAGGCTTTGATTGAGCCGTATTGAATGTTGCCAAAAAGAAGACTGGTTCGACTTTGACCAGATTGATTAATAATGGCTCGGCGACAACGAGAGGCTTCATCGAAAGCACTAGACAGATTAGCAAAGCCTTCTGAAGCACCAGGGTCACTTTGAACCCAACCTGGTTCTAAAACTTCGCAAATGTAATAGGTGCCTTTTCCTAAATCTTCAAAACGATATTGCCCAATTGTGCCGGTGTCCCCCGTGTTAAAAGTTCCAATTGGATCCCAGACGCTTCCATTCTTTTTATAAGCCCTAATTGTCCAGTCATTAAGATATGGTTCGCCAGCATCGCGAGTACTGTCGTTATTCAAATCTTCATATTTTTTACCTTGAATCATCCCCAGTTCGAAGTTGCCAAAGTCTATATCGTCAGCCGGTTTGATGTTGCCTCCGACAGTCAGATAGTAGCAGGTGCCGCCGCCGGGAAAAGTCTGCTCCCAACCGGCGCGGTCTTCTTCACAAACAGTGTAGTCACCCCACGGCAAGTTTTCAAACTGGTAAGAACCATCTCCCGCAGTGGTAGTTGTTTGATCGGCGGGAAGCGAAGGATCAACAACGCTCGCTCCATTCCAAAGATTGATTGTCCAGCCTGATAAGGCGTCATCACCCGCATCCCTAAAGCCATTGTGGTTTAGGTCTTCCCATTTAACACCGGAAATTGGACCAAACATTTCTCTATTAACTAGAGTAAATGTTTCTTGTAATTCATCAACAAAGACAGATGAACCTTTTCCACTAAGATTAATCCAATTATTCTTCAAAACTTCATCAAGTAAATAACTACCATAGGGAACATCCTCAAAAGTCACACATCCATTATCGCCGGTCGTCCCCGCATAACCCCGATATATTGCCACAGGAATTTGACCGCTATTATCCGAATAATTATCATCCAAAATCTTGAAAGAGAAATTCCCGCTGTAATTAAGGTATCCCAAGGTGTAAATATGTTCAGGGTTATAATAGTCACTCCAATTGGTGGCACTGCCATTAACCATCACCCCAAGCCAACCAGTATGCGAGGCGGGAAAGGTATTAACATTGACCCAAGGGACATAAGGTCCGCCGTAAACAGCATCACTCGGATGTCTCTTGGAATAATTGGCATCCGTATATTCGGCGCCCGCAGTACCGGGTCTATAAGTGTAGTAATCGCTTGCTTCTAAAACATAATCACCTTCGCCCAGAACATTTGAGTCATAATCAGAACCGTCTGGAAGAACATTTACTGTTTCGACAAGCTCGCCTTTTAATGAAACATTCCAGCCAGAAAGCGGTGCTCCACTATCATCGTACTTACAAACGGTAACGTCGGAAGTTGGCTGACACTCATAAACATTTAAAGTTAAATCGCCTGAATTATCATCCATTCCTCCCTGATTGTTATAAGAAGTATTAAACCAATTATCATAACGATCACCAATCAAGAATTGGAGTGAAGAACCAGCCGGTTCGTAATATTTAGTATAAACGTGAGAGGGATTATAGCTTCCCCAATCGATTATTCCTACGCCGCTTCCAAAATCTCCGAGTAAAGCATGGGCGCCTAAATCAGGTGGGGTACCGTAAATTCCATAACCAGGTCTGGTCGTGGCCCAATTATCAATACTGGTAAATCCAGCGTCAGCTTCACCTCGTTGGCTTGGTTTAAAAGTTCCTGAAACTTCAAAAAGATAACCCGTTCCCGGAGTAACGGCAACATTAATTCCATTGGGGTCATTTCCGAAAATTTCATAAGGACCATCAACTAGAACAGGAACCGTATCCACCGGACAGGTATGATCACCATCATAAATTGGGACTAGCTCACAGGTGTGAGTACAGAAGTTTACTCCAGAAGTAACTCCTTCTTGACCATCACACTCCTCTGTTCCCTCCTTTATATCATTACCACATTCTTGTTCTTCGCCCAAACAAATAACACTAACATCATCTATAAAGGGACCAAAAGAATCAACATCGCCGACATCAGTAAACATAATCCAGGTAAGGCTGCCCGTGGCTATAAAAGTATAAGAGTGAGTGGTCCAAACAGTGTTGCTACCACCGGCTTGAATTAAAGTATCTTTAACATCACCATCCCAAGAAAATTCCAACTCGTTGTTGGAAGCAACAGTATCGGGGCGAGGCGAATAAGCAAAATCAATTTGATATTGATAGCCAGCTACTGTCGGCAAATCTTGATAAATAGAGACGGAAGCTGGTTCTCCATTCAAAGCTCCACCAGGACCATCCCAATCAGAATCCAGTTCAGCGTATTGCTCACCTTCAAAGTCAATCCAGTTTTTAACTGCTCTTTGCAATTCCAAATGGGCTGGCTCAGGTCGGGTTTGACCACCAAAAGAGGTTTCTCCATCATACCATTCGACAGTCCAGCCTAAACCGGCTGTTCCGGAATCGAAAATATTCCAACCTTTTTCATGAGTAACCTCTGGGGTCTCAAAACCTCCGTTGACCAGCATATTGACACCAGGCAAACAGACCTGATTCCATTGACAATCATTAGAGCAATAATCATCGTTATTCTGATTTTCATCATCACATTGTTCATTCCCCTCAACCACACCATTACCACAAATCCTCTGATCGCCTGGCTCCTCACAAATTTGGGCAATGGCATCAACCGCATCTAAATCATAACCATCAGCATCATTTTTGTGAGAAGGATCATTAGTTGTGTCTGTTATTCGAACAAACTTAATCCAAGTTAAACCAACAGCATTCAGATCTTTATAAGCAACCCCATCCCCTCCTGCTTTATTGTCTACTTCACCAAGAGAAACCCAATTTGTTCCGTCTTGGCTGACTTCAACCAAGGCTTTTTCAACCGGATAGCCAGGTCTTCCCCCAGTGGTTTCGTGGAAAGAGAGATCATCACCTTCAATATCCATAATCCAACCTTCAAAGGTAAGAGTAATCCAACCACCATAACCTAGGCTATAAAAGACACCGTCATTGACTCCTAACGTCTTATTGGGGTCGGTCCGGGCTGGATCGGTAATCGAACCACCGCCCTTTTTATTCCCTTGGGAATTATTAACAACGCTACTTGCCCAAGTGGGACCTTTAACACACTCTTGTTGTTCAGTCTGACAGGTTGAGCTACAACCATCGCCATTATCAGTATTCCCATCATCACATTGTTCCTGCACAGCCCAAAGATAAGTGTCGCCACAAGTTGCATTAAGACAGGTATTTAGACAACTATCAGTATTATCTTCATTCCCATCATCACACTCTTCTCCTACCTCCACTTGTCCATTGCCACAAGACAGAACTGCACAACCATTATTCCAAATAGCCTGACCAGCTACATCCCAATTCTGACCGGGATAAGAACCGCCAGCATATTCAAACGGTGGAATTATATCCTTTCCGTCCTGATGACTGGAACCTGAATGTCCGCCGGCATCCGCTGTCTTACTAGCACAAGGGGAATTATAAGCACCACTACCCAAATGATGACAAATGAGAATTTTATCTGCTGGACAACTTGGAGCAGTATCTGAAAACACTTTCGTTGCTAAAACTGTCGCACCCTGAAAAACCTCAAGTAAATATTCCCCTTCTTGTCCTTCACCTCGGAGACTATATAAATAGGTAAAAGAGCCTTCTTCATCGGTAGTGATCGTATCCGAAGAGTCAATAAGACCAGCATTATCTCGAACTATTCCGTCTGGCCAAGTCACTTTGATTAGAACATCTATACTGGCCGGAAAATTTGAACCGGAAATGGTAGCTGTATCAGTCGGTGCATAATCTTCTTTATCGGTGGAAATAGAAGGATTAAGTTGGGCGCTTTGAGCATCTGTACCTTCAGGACCTAAATCAAGACCCTCTCCTGCTGAGCCTTGAACCCCTCCAACAATTAAATTAGGATCGACTGGAGGTTCTGCTGGTGGTTCAGAAGGAATTTCTGTAGGTGTTACTTCAATTGTTGGTGTGGGTGTTGGGGCACCTTCTGTTGGTGTAGGAGTGGGAGTATCTCCTGAAGCTAGTGGTTCTGTCGGAGTTGGGTCTGCAGGAGGATCAACAGGGTCACTTGGATCAGCAGTTCCTTCAGTCTGATCCCCAGGAGAAGAACTTTCTTCTTCCGCAAAAGCCGGGCGGGCAAAAAGAAGACCACTACTCATTTGGAGAACTAAAGAAAGAATCGAAACCCAGGCAAAAACTTTCTGAAGTTTTCTCAATCTTTTAGAAGTCAAATTAAAAAGGCCTGACATAGGATTCGGCAGGTTGTGCCAGATTATAGTATTACTTATAGTAGTTTGTCAAGTATTTTCTGTCAACTACAACTTTATAAATCAAACACACTAAACTCTAAATCCTAAATTCTAAACTCTAAATAAATTCAAAACTCAAATATCAAAATTATTTACATTTTTCGAGAATGGAACCGAAGATTTTCATTAACTCTGTTACCTCTTTTATTAACATCTCCCTTTTTTCTTCTTGTCCCTCATGAATAATAAGAAGCTTCAACCAATAAATTGTCTCTTTGGCTTCTTTTCGGCAAATTTTAACCCTTAAGATAAAATCTTTTTTACTAAGTGATTCATTTGCTTCAATATAGTTTGCTCCTACAGATCCGGAAGACCTTATTAACTGTTTAATAATCTCGATGTTGGCAATGTTCCTTGTTAGTTTTTGAGAAAAACTAATCACCTCCTGGGCGAAAATCATAGTTCTTTCTTCTAAGTCGTATTGTTTCTTATTTTTTTTGGTCATTTGAATTTTGGTATTGTTTAGGATTTAGGTATTAGTGCTTAGGGTTTTTCCTTTGCTATGATTAGTAATCTTTTTAAAGTCGTCCCCGGCGGATAACAAGTCTGAAGAGTGAGAGTCTTTTGACCTTTATATTTTTCCAGATAGGAACCGATTTCATCCGGCTCGACCACCTGTCCTTCAATCGCTTCGTACTTGTATCTTTTATCTCGATAAAAAATATCAATCTCGTCTCCTGGTTGTAATTTATTGATTAAAAAGAAAACGGCATTATAACGACCAATATTATAAAAGGTATCAGTCGAGTGACCAAAAAGAAAAACATTGCCCTCTTCCTCATCCGGATAAGCCGAACCTTTGGCATGAGCAACACCCTTTCTTAGAACGGGTAAGTATTTCTCCGGATTGCTAGCGTCAACTTCTGGGAAAATCTCGGCATTAAGATTTATCTTAGTAATGACAATCCCAAATTCTGTGTCAACCGGTGCTATTGGTCGGAGACCACTTTCGGGAAATTGGGGGTGAGCGTCCAGAGAATACTCAACCCCGCCCCATTTATTTGACCAATACTGAAGTTCGGCAATAAGGACCGGACCGAAAATGAGAAAGATGATGGAGAGACCAAAAATGATGAGGAGAAAACCGATTGATTTCATGATTGATGATTAATGATTGATGATTAATGATTGATTGTTGATGGTTGATGGTTGATGAAAACCCTTTGGGTTTCTATTATGCCATTTCCAAGCGCTTTCGACAATTGTTTTTAAATCTGAATATCTTGGTTTAAATTTCATTTCTTTTTTAATTTTTCTAGGAGAAGCAATCAGGCGAGCAGGGTCACCTGGTCTTCTCTTGCCAATAGGAGAAGAAAAAGAAATCCCCGAGACCTTCTTGACCATCTTTACTACTTCTAGGACCGAATGGCCCTGACTCGTACCAACATTATAGACATTAAAGCCCCGACTCTTTTTAAAAGAATTAAGAGCCAGGACATGAGCCGCCGCTAGATCCAAGACATGGATATAATCCCGAATACAGGTTCCATCCGGAGTATCATAATCATTACCGTAGATTGTAAAATCTTTTCTTTTTCCTAAAGCCGCCTCGCAAGCGCGAGTGATAAGGTGAGTCGGTAAAGGATAATCTTGGCCAATGCTTCCATCCAAAGCAGCACCCGCGGCATTAAAATAACGAAGGGCGATTGAAGACAAATCAAAAGATTGACTATACCATTCAAGAATTTTTTCTACCACCAGTTTGGTTTCTCCATAAGGATTGGTGGGAATTTTTGGCTCGTCTTCATTAATGGGCACTTTTTTCGGTTCGCCATAAACCGCAGCACTGGAAGAGAATACAAATTGCTTAACCTGATTCTTCAACATTGCTTTTAAGAGATTAAGACTGCCGCCAACATTATTGAGAAAATATTTTTGAGGGTCTTTGACTGACTCGCCGACTTCAATATAAGCGGCAAAATGAATAACCGCTTCTGGTTTTTCTTTCTTGAAAATCTTGTCTAGAAGTTTCGTGTCCGTCTTGAGGTCACCAAGATAAAACTTGGTGTCAGGAATTGACTCTTGATGGCCTGTTTCTAAACTATCAAAAACAATTGGTTCGTAGCCTGATTTTCTCAGGGCTTGAACAGTAAAACTGCCAATATAACCTGCGCCGCCAGTGACTAAAATCTTCTTCTTACTCATGTCTTTACCACCTTAGGGAGGTCCGACCTCGTAGGAGGTCGGACCTCGTTTTGAATGGAAATACCTATCATCTGTATATCGGCTCGACTAAGCCGCCAATTTTTTCGCCATTAATGGGAATTTTTAAAGCCCAGCCTAAGGCATTGGCCACTGCCAAACCAACTCTTAAGCCAGTAAAAGAACCAGGTCCTGTTTCGACTTCAATTTCGGTCAAATCTTTTAAAGTTTTTTTGTTCTTTTTAAGAATTTGATTAATTAAACCAAGAACTTGCTGGGATTTATCAGGACCGGTTGGTTTTTCGAGACGCTCTTTATCAAGACCGACGACGGTTTTCTGATTATCCGAAGTATTAATATAGAGTTTCATTTTATGTATAATATATTAACTTAATATACATTAGTAACTTTGATTTCTCTCTTATCATCTTTCAAATACTTAAAGTGAATATCTATTCTTTTTTTCGGTAAAATCTTTTTAATCTTTTCTGCCCATTCGATGGCGATAATATTCTCAGGATCACTCCAAATTTCCTCAAGACCTAAGCCTTCGATGTCCTTCTCGTCTTCGACTCGATAGAGATCGATGTGATAAAAACTTATGATCGATGGCTGATGATTAATGACTAATGGGTACTGCCGCATCATGATGAAAGTCGGGGAGAGAATTCTCTCCTTAATCCCCAACCCTTTGGCTAATCCCTGAAGAAAAGTGGTTTTGCCACTCCCCAACTCGCCAGTTAAGGCAATGATTAATGGTTGACGCTTAATGATTAATTGATTTGCAATTTTTTCGCCCAATTTTTGAGTTTCTTGGGCGCTTTTGGTAACCACTTCCATATTCCTAACCAAGCTAAACCAGCACCAGAGGAATCAATAATGATATCACGAAGAGTGCCTGTTCTTCCCAGGATAAAGGTTTGGTGATATTCATCACTGGCGGCATAAAGGACGGCTATCAAGAAAGCAATACTCGCCAGTCTTAATAAATCTCTCCTGACGGTTTCTTTTAAGGCCCGATATAAAAGAGTAAATAAAATGCCATACTCGATTAAGTGGATGGTTTTCTTAAAGAAAAAATCCGGCCAATAAATTTCGGAAACAACCATTGTCGGTCGGGAAGAAAAAAGAAAAATGATTAAAGCCCAAAGGATGGGAGGTAACCAGAATTTAGATAATCGGCTTATTTTCTCCACGCTTCTTGATATTATACTTCTTTTTAATTTGGGGCAACAAAACCGAACCACCGGCAACGGCTAATAAAAGGCTTCCTAAACCAATAAAAATGAAAGGCAGGAAGTTTTGAAGATTAAATGAGCTAGGAGCTGATTCTTGAGAAAGATTGAAGGAAATCACTTCTGCCTCTGGTGTTGCCTCTTCCCCTAGAATTTCACCAGAGGGAGTCGGGGTCGGAGTTTTGGTTGGGGTGGGTTTCTTGGTCGGGGTGGGAGATCCGCTCACTGGCGTGGGTGTCGGCGTCGAAGTTGCACTTGGAGAATCTGAACTTTTAAGATCCATTACTGGGTTAACTTCATCATAATAACCTGAACTTATTGTTATTGTTTCACTCCAATCTTCATAACCGCTTTTTTCTAATCTGATGGTGTGTTCACCAAAACCACACTCTACTTCTTTGTTATCATCACAGTACTTACCATCGCCAAAAGTCAGAGTTTCTGGCGCGTAATGGTGAGTGTATTCACCATCAACATAAACCCAAACATTAGAAAGAATCTCGCCTCCTTCATCCTTAACCTCATTAATTTTATAAGTCGCCGTAGTCGGAGAACTAGTTGGTGTAGGAGTAGGCGTCGGGGTAGGCAAAGATATCACCTCACTAAACTCTAAATCATCAAAATATGCAAAAGCCTGTGTTCCATCCGTTTTTGTAGCAAGAACCGCTCGGACCTTAGCCGAGGTGGCATCGGGAGGGGCCATTTTTTCAACAGTAAGCTCCGCCCAATCTCCAACTTCAGTAATCTGATTAGAATCGACAGTGCTCATTTGGGAGCTACTACCACTTTTGTACCAGGCTATCCTTAAAAGAGCTTCGGCGACATTGGGATCAGTTTTCTTTCCATATCCTGAAAATCGATAAGTTTTCCCTTCTGTAATTCCGGTTATTAGTTGTTGTACTCCGCATGATCTAGTTGAATCGTTTTGGACCCTGACAGCGTATTTTCCACTTCTCACTTGATTATCAACGATAAGTGCTCCAGCGCCCGAGTAGGTCTCCCAGTGTAAAAGAAGTTCTTCAAACCCTGGATTCTGTAAAAGATTCTGAGCAAAAACAGCCCTTGGAAGAAATAAAAAAATCGCCGAGAAGGCGATTATTAAAAGAAAAACAGATTTTAATCGGGCAGTCCCGCCTAAATTTTCTCTAAATTGTTGTCCGAACTTTAACGAGAATTTTTGGCGGGCAGGCATTTTTGCTTAAGTGATTCAAATCATTTTAACAATAAATAGAGAAGATTTCTTTTCAACTTTTATTTCACGCAAGTGAATGGCGCTAATAAATCTTAGTTGACGTGGACATAAAAGGTTTTGATGCCGTCGGTGTGGTCGACGCGAGCATATTTGAGGGTGCCGCCGCCGCAGGGAACCGAGCCACGATAGAGGGTGCCGTTTTGAACGGCTTTAACGGTCTTCGGTCCGGGGTTATCGTAACTGCCACTGACAATGTCAATCCCGGTATGAAATTTATACCAAAGCCAACCTTGACGGGTCCAAAAAGTCTCACCGTATTCCTGGGTAACCCGAATCGACTCGATAATCGGCCAATCCCAAGAACCACCGGGTGAGAAAGCAGCAACGTTTTCTTCAAAATTAATCGAGGCACCTCTTAAATAATTAGCCGGATTCTGGTGTTGACCACTGACTTGAACCTCAAAATGGAGATGAGTCCCACTCGAACAAGCCGAAGCGCCACTGATGTAGGTGGCAATCGTTTCCCCCGCCGTAACGGGGCCAATTTCGGCGACATCACCCTCACCCGCTAAAATCGAGAGAAGGGCTTGCTGTTCTGCCCTTTTTGTCGCTAAGATTTCTTGATACTGTTTTTCGTTACTCTTGGTAACACTTAAAAGATATTCCTTGTCTTTTTTCTGCCGAGCCAATAAATTTTGCTGTTTTTCTAATTTTTCTTTTAAAGCCTCCTCTTCTTTTCTCTGGTCATCATAATTAGTCCTCGTTGTTTCCATGGCATAGATGAGTTTTCGGTCATTCGCCTGAATGACCTTCAGGTATTTGTAGCGGGCGATAAAATCAGAGAAACGTCCTGAAGAGAAAAACAAGGCGAGGACTTCAACATCGGCTTTTTTATAAGTCTCAACGATTCTTCGGTTAAGGAGATTAGCCAGATGGTCAAGGGAGACTTCCAAACGACCGATTTTTTCGGTCAGCATCTTAACTTGTTCTTCGGTCTGATTGATTTTCAAGCCAGTGACTTTAATCTGGCCTTCCATGTAGCTAATCTGGGAAGCGAGGGTGGTTTTCTGTTTAGTCAATTCGTCTAGCTTTTGCTCAAGCTCTGTAATTTCCTCTCCTATGGTATTAAATTTGTCCTGCTCCGGGGTTGAAAAAATCGGCTGACTAATAAGAATAAATGAAGTTAAAAAAAGGAAAACAATCGCCAGTGCCTTTTTCATTTGATGATTAACGTAAAAATCTTCTTAAAGCAATCAGGCTTCCTAAGAGACCAATCACTAACCCGCCGGTCACCAAAACGAGCAGGACCAGGGCAAGAAAAACAGGCGGCACTGGAAAAAGAGGAATCCCGGCTAAAAAGGAAATTAGGAAAGGAGTTGAATAAAGGAGAAGAATAACAGAGATTAACCAAGCAATCAACGCTCCTATCACTCCGTAAAACATGCCTTCAAGGAGAAAAGGCAGGCGGATATACCATGAGGAAGCACCAATTAATCTTAAAATCTCAATTGCCTCCTTACGCAAAGCAATCTTCATACCAATAATCACTAAAATTATCGTCAGGGAAAAAATTGAAAGAGCGATGATTAAACCAAGACCAATTTTTCTAATGGCAGAGGTCCATTTAGAGAGAGAAGAAACAATGTCCTCATGGAAAATGACTTCATCAATTTCTGGTGCTTCTCTCATTATTTGAGCCACTTCTCCCAAAGCCGAAAGGTCATTGGTGGCCACCTCCAAAGAAGCCGGCAAGATATTGGCGGTCACCATCTCCAGCAAAAGGGGGTCGTCTTTGTTTTGCTCCTGATAAATCGCTAAAGCTTCCTCTTTGGAAATATATTTAATCTCAGTAATCTGCCCGGTTTGATTTAATCTCTCCTTGAAAGAATCAACTTGGGTCATCGTCACTTCATCTTTGAAAAAACCGGTTACTTGAGGTCTGGTTTCAAACCAGTGGAGAATCGCCTCCGAGCCAGAGGCAATGAAAATGAAAATGGCGGCGACGAAGAAAGTTAAAATCATGACGGAAATCGCCGCTAGGGCCTGGTAGGGCGAACGACGAATATGCTGCCAAGCGGTTCTAAAGTGTTTCATACTTGCCTTCTTTCTGGTCTTTAACTATTTTTCCTTTACCTAATATAATGACTCTCTCCCTAAGAGAATTAACAATATCAACATTATGGGTTGCCATGACGACGGTGGTTCCCAATTTATTAATTTTTTTCATCAATTTGATAATCTGCCAAGAAGTAGCCGGATCAAGATTGCCGGTGGGCTCGTCCGCTAAAAGAATTTTCGGTTCGGCGATGACCGCCCTCGCTAGACAAGCCCGCTGCAATTCTCCCCCCGCCAGTTGAGAAGGGAAAAGGTCAGCCCGGTCGGAAAGCCCGACCAGTTTGAGAATTTCATTGGCTTTTTCTTCAATCATTGTCTTATCAGCACCAATGACTTCAAGGGGTAAAATGACGTTTTCAAAAACCGTCCGATCAAAGAGAAGCTTAAAGTCTTGAAAAACAACGCCGATTTTCCTTCTTAACTCGGGAACCTTTTTAGAAGGAATTTTGGCCAGGTCTTGTTTATTAATCTTAATTTTGCCTGAAGTGGGCTCGAACTCTTTGAGGATAAGACGAGTGATAGTCGTTTTACCGGCGCCAGAGGGACCAGTAATAAAAACAAATTCGCCTGAGTCGATTTCAAAGGAAACGTTATTGAGGGCGATAATTTTTCCGAATTTCTTGGTGACTTGGTCGAATTTTATCATTTTGGCAGGCCCCACTTCGCCAAGGCTTCGCGGGGTGAAGAGAAATTACTCAAGGACTTTGACACGGCCAACATCCATCAACCAACCCGCTTTTTGTGCCTTAAAGGTTTCTCCCCAAACTTCAATTTTTTTTCCTACCAGCGGATCAAGGTCAACCAAAGAGGAAGTTAAGTAAGCGGTTTGTGACTCGCCACCTTCCCGAACCAGTTTATGAGTCCCTTCTCCATCAATGCCACCTTTCTCGAGAATACCCACGGCTGAGTCCGGAAAAGCACCGCTGTCCTTCGAACCGAATTCCTTTCCTTTTAACTCGGTCCCGGGGGCTAATTGAGAGGGAGAAGACAAACCAACTCCTCCACCTCGACTGGACAATAAGTAACCAGTGACAGTGCCGGCGAAAACAATCCCTAAAATAATCAGTAAGGGTTTTAGGGAGGGGGGTAACTGTCTCTCCTTTTTGGGTTCAAGCGGCTGAACCATTTTTGTTTCTACTGGGGTGGTAGTAATTTCTTCCATGATTTCTTCCATGATCTCTTTATGCTCTCCAATATATCATAAATTTCTTATTCAAAGCAAGAATTAAACGCCTATCTTCAACTCAGCCATTATGAATTCGTCTAAATCGCCATCGAGAACTTTTTCAACTTCACTGGTTTCGACCTCAGTGCGCAGGTCCTTCACCATTTTGTAAGGGTGAAGAACATAGGAACGAATTTGGGTTCCCCAAGCGGCTTTGGTCCGACCATCCTTTAATTTCTCTTTTTCTTCTTTTGCCCGATTTTCCGCCAACGCCCAGAGTTTAGCCTTTAATAACTCAAGGGCAATCTTCCGGTTTTGAACCTGATAGCGCTGAGATTGACTGGTAACGACAATGTTGCTAGGTTGATGACGAAGACGAACAGCAGTGGAAACTTTCTGAACATTCTGACCACCTTGGGTTGAGGCGCGAAAGAACTGCCATTCTAAATCGTCTTCTTTGACTTCTATTCCATGCTCTTCCTCAATTTTGGGTAAAACTTCAACTAAAGCAAAAGAGGTTTGGCGTAGGTGGTCGGCATTAAAAGGCGACTGGCGGACTAAGCGATGGGTACCGGCTTCGCCTTTGAGATAACCGTAGGCAAAAGGACCACCGACTAATAAAGTCGCTTCTTTAATGCCTGCTTCTTCACCAGCCGTTTGGTCAACAATTTCTACCGGCCAATCTTGGCTCTCACAGTAGTGAAGATACATCCTTAAAAGCATCTGCGCCCAATCCATGGCTTCGGTGCCACCCTGGCCAGCATGGACCGAGAGAATGGCCTCGGCCTTATCATGAGGATTGGAGAGAAAGGCTTCTACCTCTAATTTATCCAGTTCTTTCTCGATTTTTTTGATGGCGGCGGCTAAATCCTCCTCCATCCCCAATTCCACCATTGTCTCAAGTTCTTCCCAGTTCTTGCTTAAGTTTTCCAGGGACTTTATTTCACTCTCAAGCCGAGAGAGTTCTTGAGTCTTTTTCCGGACAGCTGGTTTATCTTGCCAAAAATCGGACTGCTCCATTTCTGAGCGGATTTGGTCAACCTTTTTCTTTTTACTAGCCAAATCAGCCTTTTCGAATAATGGAGCGATTCTTTTTTTTATTTTCTCCAATTGGTCATCAATAACTTTGGTCATAGCGATATTATATCGCGTCGAACGCGATTGTTCCATCTAATCGGGGGTTAAATTTCAGTCTGGAGGACAAAGAAGGTCTCTGACTTTTTCTACAAACCTTGAATTTTTAAAAAAAATTAAATATAGTTAAAATCAACTATTCGTTAACAGATAATATCTGAAATTTTAATCTTGGGAAAGGAGGTGAAAAATGGAAGATCTTACTGAAAAACCATCAAGAGAGGAAGCTGACAAAGAAAGGCTCGAACAGAGAGATGGGGTGGTCGGAGAAATCCAGAAATTTACCAAAGAGAAAGGTGTCGTTAATGAATGGCATCTTTTTGATAGAATGTATGAATTAAGCTGGAGAACATCTAAAGATGTTGCCACAATGGAAACAGAAAGATGTAGAGATTGTAATAAATTTTTAGGTGAAGATGGGGTAGAGTATGAATTGAGCTATCAAGAAGGGAAGGGAGGAGCCGAGGGGCCATATACAAAAGACGTCTACGTAATCAGTTACCTAGCGGGTGACGAAAGACGGACTCTTGTTGCGATAAACGTTCTCGGTCGGAAAGGCCTTAGTTTACACAGAGAACTCCCAGACAGAAAGATTGCAATAAGTTCGATGGGCTCGCCCGAACAACCCTGGCCAAATGATTTCCTAAATAGTGATTTAATCAAAATTCCAGAAGGAGCCGTCGACCCTGTAGAAGAGGCAAGAAGAGTTTTGAATAATCTCGGGAGTTCTACCCAAAAAGGAAACTCTTATGAGAGTATTCTTGCTATCCAAGAAAAATATAGGGAGGCCGCTTAAATCAAGACCCATTTTCAGTCTGGAGGACAAAGAAGGTCTCTGACTTTGGTGGCTTCGTCGTCAGGCAAACCGAGGAAGTCATTAATTAGCTCTTTGGCGGTCATCACTTTTCGGGGAGCAATAATTGTCTGGCTTCCCAAAACCTGACTTAAATTAGTCATCCCAGAGAAAGCGATTTCTTTAATTATCTCTGGCCCAGCTTCGCCCGAGACAATCTTCTCGAGTTTAGATTTATCTGACAAACCAGCAAGAATGATTAAATCAACCACCAGCATAATAAGAATGCCGATAATAATCCCGTGATTCAAACCCTGAAAAGAAGATTTGATAAAAAGCTTTCTTGTTCTTGCCAAAGTAAGAACAATGATAAAGGAGAATAAAACCACAAAAATGATTTTTAAATAAGGACCTAAACCAGACTGCTGGAGATTATTAAAAAGCTTAAAAAACTGGAAGCTGAGCGCCTCAAGATCAAAATTCGTTTTCACTGGCTAGATTTTAGCACAGAACGACCGTTATTTCTTCATTTCTCCAGTTGCCTGAAGTTGCCAAAGATATTGATAAATGCCTTTCTTTTTTTCAGCCAGATCCTGATGGGTACCAGTCTCAGTAATCCTCCCGTTATCAATGACCACAATCCTGTTGGCCCTCCTGGTCGTCGAAAAACGATGGGCGATGATTAAAACTGTCCTGTCTTTAGCCATTTTCCACAAAGCCCTTTGAATCAAGCGTTCTGACTCGGAATCCAGGTTACTAGTCGCCTCATCAAAGATAATAATTTTCGGATTAATTAAAAGCATCCGGGCAATGGCCAAGCGCTGTTTCTGTCCTCCGGAGAGTTTAATCCCACGCTCACCTACTTCAGTCTTATATTTCAAAGGAAGACTGTCAATAAATTTATGAAGGTTAGCCATTTTAGCGGCTTTAATAATCTCAGCCGAAGAGGCCCGGCTTTTCCCGTACGAAAGATTATAGGCAATCGTATTATCAAAGAGAATTGGCTCCTGGGGAACGATACCAATTAAAGACCGTAAATAGCCTTTAGAAAAATTCCTAATATCAACTCCATCGAGAGTGATTCTCCCCTGGCTGACATCGTAAAATCTTAAGAGGAGTCTGACTAGAGTGGTTTTCCCGGCACCGGAACGGCCAATAAAGGCAACCGAATCTCCAGGTTTAATGAGTAAATTAAAGTTTTTAAGGACTGCTTCTTTCGAATCAGGGTAAGAAAAACTAACTTTTTCAAATTTAATCTCGCCCTTGGTCTCCTTAAGCTTGACTGGATTAGCCGGATTTCTCACTTGAATTTCCTCGTCCAAGATAGTGAAATAACGCTCAACATCAACATAGCCCTTAGCAATGTTTCTTGATTGATAAAGGACGTTAAAGAATTGATAGTAAAACCCACCCATGAAAGTAGCCACCATGACAAAATCGCCGGCGGTTAATTGTCCTTGGACGACGTTTTTTATCACTAACCAAAAAATCAGGAAAACACCCAAATTTGACAAACCGCCAACGGTAAGGTCTATCAGACGAAAAGAGTTAGCATAATCCCAAAGTTTAGTCACCCAATCCTTAAACTCAATCTTCAAGCGTCTCTCTTCTTTCTCTTCTTGAGCGAAAAACTTAACCGTCTCGTAATTAATGAGGTTATCGGTGATAACGCCTGAAATCCTGTCCTCGGCTTTGTTATATACGGTCCGCTTCCTCATATTAATTCGAATCAGCCGCCAGCCTAGAAAAATATTGCTGGTGAGAATCACCAAGAGAATACCGGCAATCGAAGGGAGAATATTGCCAAAGAAGAAGAGAACCACTAAAAGACTGATTAGAATTCGGATAATATTGTGGTGAATCTGATGAAAAAGGTCGAAAAAAGCACCATCGCCTCTCTTAAAAGCACTGATTAATGAACCAGTATTTTTATTAACATGGAAAGCAAAATCCAAATCTTGGATATGGCGAAAAACAGTTGTCCTCGCGTCCCTCCCAGCAGGGATCAAGACCCGATCTCCTAGGTAATAGCTAAGGGTCTCTAAAAGACTGGCTGTCACTTTCACACCCACAAAGACAAAAAGAAGTATCATCAACTCTTGATAATTCCGCTGGGGAATTCTATCCACCAAAAGCTTGTAGAAATAGGGATTAAGATTCTCAAGAATCGTCCCTATGACCAACACCAAACTAAAAGCGATGAAGCTTTTTAGATAACGAAATAAAAATTGATAATAACGCTTAAAAATAAACATGAAAACCTCCACACAATATAAATAGGAGGCCAACTTCTATTATACCTAAAAGG
>Ga0307378_10000135_pt1 | contig 134865 bp, 113 predicted proteins | sample UN1MG_FD_202238 | JGI IMG/M metagenome (GOLD analysis project Ga0307378, IMG submission 202238) | Soil microbial communities from Risofladan, Vaasa, Finland - UN-1 | ecosystem: Environmental > Terrestrial > Soil > Coastal area > Acid sulfate soil | place: Finland: Risofladan, Vaasa... | reverse complement strand
CATTTCTATCATGAATATATTAAAGGCGTTTGTTTGGAAGTGGTGATTGATGATAATTATGGAACAATTAATTCAATAGAGTTTTATAATGTGACATTTCCCGACATGACCTTTACTGAAGCATATGATTATGCTTTTAGTATATCTGAAGTAATTGAATGGTTAACATTTGGTTTTGAGTATGTTTACACCTTGTTTTATTATAACAATGAAGATTATGAGATGGAATTATGGTACTTCATCATCGGTGTAGATACATATCAAAATACTACTAATATAACCTTTGAACCTGATGATATTATTAGGTATGACGTTCAATTTGATGATAATACTCAAGAAATTGTATATATGGTCAGATGGTTAGGAGATGGAACTGAAGAGATATTGATAGATGAATTTGATTAAAAAGTAAAAATCTAAGGTGAAATGAGCATATGGATGAAAACAGCATTGAAATTTTGAAAATTAGAAATGTTTGTTATCATCTCTCTCATTTTATCAAACTAACAAAAAGAAAACTAAACGAGTGAATAATAATGAGAAAAAGTGTTTACATTGCGATATTAATCTTTACTATAATATCTTTTCAATTACTCGATTATTCATCTATAGAAAGAACTCTTACTAATAATGAACAAATAAAAAATATTGATTCACCAACTACAAAAACAACATTTGGTAAAGGTATGTATATACAAAACTCTGAGTTGAATGCAATTGAATCGGTAAAAGTAACTTGTTTTCTACATTTAAAAACAGCACAAGTCCTATTAGATATAAATTATGTGGGAATAGAAGGATTAAAATCATTTACACCAAAGGGAATTATAAATGAAAGCATTACAGTTTTGGGAACTGTAAGAAATGTTCTAGTTATAGAAGAGGGGAGTATCACATTATCACATCAACTAACCGTCTGGGAAAATGGAACTATAATTGAATACGATCTTTCCTCAATCATTCCTATTGGCTTGAAAAGGAATATTAAAATATCTTTTGTTCAAGATACAACTAATTTGGAATCTAACTATAATTACCAATTGGGTATAAATTGGAATAGAACTTTAGGATCTCAAAATGTTTTCTTTATATGTGATACAGAAATATCGTTGTTGAATGTTGAGCCAGAATCACATACAATTACCTCTATTACAGGGCAACTCACATTAGCATGGTTGGAGGTTAATTCGAACGATTTCTATGCAAGCATAAATTACACTCGAAGATTAACTTTGCATAATTTAATAATAACACCAATTGATTGGAATATAGGAAATATACGAACAAGCAACAAACCAATTGAGAAAATCTTTACTGTTTTCAATAATGAGAGTACACAATTAACAGGGGTAATAATCACACCTTATTGGATTATAACAAACATCTCCAATTGGGAATTGAGTGTAGGTGAAACAATGTATCTTAAAGTTGTTATTGATATTTCAGAAGTAAGGAATATATATGCTAATGTTTCATTACAATGTTATTATACTTATTTGCCAGTTAATATTCATCTTATTGGTGAAATAAGAGAAAATAATCTTCTAGGGGTTATACTCCCAAGTGTATTAGTTCCCATTATAACATTAACTGGTTTTATAACAGTAAAATTACTTCAAAAGAAAAAGAAGAATGAAATTGAGGTGGTTTCGGGTATGGAAGAAACTATGAGTGTTTTAGTTGAGGAAAGAAATATATCAGATCGAATCAATCAGCAAAAATGGAAGGAAATACTTACTGAAAAAGAATATGCCATATTTGAAATGATTTTGCAACATAAAGAACTTACTCAAACAGATTTGTGTCGATTAACTGATTTATCAAAATCAACAGTTTCTCGTGCAATTAGTCGCTTAGAAGCAAAAGGAATTATTTTAAGAAAAAGATATGGTATAAGTAATTTCATAGCTATTAATGAGGAATTCTTTTCATGAAAAAATGAATGAAATACAACTAAATTATTTTGTTAATAGCTATTTATTTTAAGAGTTATAGATGAATGAAATAACTTCAATTGAAAACGTATTTTAATTCGATTTTTTATAATTTAGATTATAAATGAGGTTATAGGGATGTCTCAAAACAATGTTGAGGATAGGAAACAAAAATCTAAGAAGAAATGGTTAAAAAGAAAAGCTGTAAAGGAATTTATAGAAATTATCGTTTTTTTAGGACTTGCTATTCTATTAATATTTAGCTTTAATTGGATTCTTAAAGCAGCCTTGCATACAGATACTCCGCTAGTGATTGTTACCTCAAGATCTATGGAACCTACCTATTATGGTTCGAATAGACATGATAATGATATTAGAAAGGATATGTTAATAGTCAAAGGTATTGACCCTTCAAAAATTAAAATTGGTGATTGTATTGTTTTCTACCAAATCAATGCTTCGACACAAGAAAATATTATTGATGATCCTAATTATGTGCCAATTGTTCACCGGGTAAATCGCATTTACCAAGATAATGAGACTGGAGAATATTGGTTTACTACAAAAGGTGATAATCCGAATACAAATGATCTGTACATTGATTTACCTACTGTTATAGAGCTACAAATACATCAAGATAGAGTTATAGGTATAATTATTGGTAGAATTCCTTATTTTGGTGGTATTTTATTTTACTTTAAAACACCACAAGGATTATCTATCCTAGCAATATCTGTAGCAGCAATTCTAGTTTTAGTATTTCTGTTCAGTAATATCAAGAAAAAAAATGAAGAAATCTTTGAAGAAAACAATGAAAAAGATTCAAGAAAGCAAATTAATGATTCCCAAGGTAAATCAATAAAACAAAAATTCAAGTTATTTTATAAAAAAGCGATGAAGAATAAGCGAATTATTATTCCGTCTTTAATACTTACAATTGTAGTTTTCATACCAATTATCGATACATTAGCAGCTGATTGGGATTCAGAAATTGGTGTTATTAATGTTGTAGATGATGGAGCATTGACTTATCAAGTAAAAGATGGTAATTTTATGTTTATTTATGCTGATGTAACAATAAATAACCCTGGACACTGGCGATTTAAATTACGATCATTTACTATAGAATTAATTAATTCAACATCTGAAGAAGTATTAGGTTCGAATAATTGGACAATAGTATATAATTTCGAGGGATTAAAAACTGTAACAACTGGAGTATGGGCAGATTTAGAGGATGTAACTTTAGGTTTAGATTATACATTTAGAGTAACAGCCTTTATTGAAACTAAATTTGGTAATTCTTTTACTTCGAACTTTAATCATAATTTCACATTGATAATAAAATAAGACTAAATAATAATGAAAAAAAAGGATGGATTAAATTATAAATCCATCATTATATCATCTTCTTTTGAATACAATCAATTACAATTAATATTATTATAATCTGATGAATTCAATTAATAATGTTCAAAAAGCATGAATGTTGATTAAATATAATAAAAGATTTCATGTTGAGAAAAATGAAGGGACTATGTGTAGTTGATTTACTTCAAATATTAAGACTTAATAAAAGAGGTCAGCTTAAAAAAGACGGCAATTATCAATTAGGACTCTTTGCTGCAGCAATTATTGATCTAATAAATCTAGATAGATTAACTTTTAAATTGCGAGATGAAAAAGACCTCTGTGTTAGAACCATTGAAAACGAGTTAACGGGATTTGATTTATTAGATGAAATCTACCTAATAATACGTGATTGTCCAAAAGAATATACCATTGCTGAATGGTTAAATCGTTTTATTGACACTTATAGAGTATTTGAAAATAATCAATTTGATTCCTTAATAAGAAGAGAGATTCTTATTGAAGAACCAAAGAGATTTCAAATTGCTCGTTACTTGATTTGTTTCTCTATACTTTTGGTTTTACCAATGTTTATTCTAGCAATAGTATATTATGCCAATATAATTGTCCCTAAGCACTATCGCTTGAAAAATCCACTTTTACAAAATCAACTACTAAATGATCTTTATGAGAATTTAAAATCAATCGATTTACCTGAATCTGCTATGGCTGGATTGATTATAATTTTAAAAACTCTCGGATTAAATAACGTATTAATAAAAGAAGAATATCGTGATTATGTAACCAAAAAATATTACCAATTGCAAGACCATGATTTCACCAATCCTAACATAAAATTACTAGTAAATTATCTAATAAGTTAATTTTAGAAATCTTTTATCGGAGAATATAATTTGAAACAAAAAAATTATTTTTCGCGATAAAAGGTTTTATGGAATCCCTTTTTCTTATAACTAATTAATGCTCGAGTAAGCAAATCACTTTCACTAGTATATTCTTTTCGAGATCGAATATCGTCAACAACCATATGACCTAGAGCAATTCTAACACAATCTGTTTTTGTTCCTTTACGACCAAAATGAGCCCAACTACTTATCCACCCTCTAATTAGCTTAATTGTTTTATCAGGATCAGCTACACTCTTATTTGGTCCAAAATAGTTAGTGTCTTTATCGATTCTTGTGTGAACTGACCGACCATTGGCTTCTTCAGAAATTATACCCTTTTCTTTTAGCAATTTGTCGAATTTAATATGTACTCTTAATCTTGGCATTTAAATTCCTCTAATAAATAATTAGAATATCTTATTTTTATCTTATATTTATCTTTTCAAAAGTATATATGAAAAATAATTTTTAAAAAAAAAGAAATAAGCTAGTAACATCAAGTTTATTGAGTTTTTAGCTGCTTTTTCAATTGTTCTCCAAAAACTTTAGCTTGAGCTAATTCTTCGTCTATGGGATGGTCAATAGCATCCTTTTCCATATTTTTACCAAACATTTTAGCGGAACCGATGCAGTAGAATCGCTCAGGAAGAATCGTTACTTGATTATTTTTATTAACTGCTTTTTCCATAGCAGCAAACATTGAATCTTTTATTATTTTTGGCTCACCACTTTTCTCTGTCATGGGATTAATTGCATCTGGTGCACCACTAGTAAAGAATAGAGCTACTTTTTTACCTGCGATATTCTTTCGTTTTAATCTTTTCAAGTATCTTTTACCAGCAAAACTAAGCATACCCATAATGACCCAAGAACCAACAACAATCAAATCATAATTCTTGAGATCAGGTATTTTTCTATTACTTCTGCAGTCAGCTTCTAATCCTTCAGCAATTTTCATTGCTACTTTTCTAGTATTCCCAGTATGAGAATTATAGAGTACTATTGCTTTTACCATATTACCATCATCATTTTATTTATTCAGTATGGGTTAAATATACCTTTGCTATTTATTGTTCACGCTAGCTAACCAATTTTTCAATAAAGAAAAGTTAAATTTCCAAATTTGTAGAATCTCTAGGAAAAAAAAGTAGAATTAAGATTATCTTTAAACTTAAATTTCTACTTTTTATCTTCTGTTATACTTTGTACTAATCCTCTTAATGATAATTTTTGAAGGCAGATAGGACACTTCCCTTGTGTTTTTACCCATTCTTGCATATGTGTTAGATGTCCTTTTGCTTCACACAGAGTACAGGTAGCAATATCATCACCAAAGGAAATAGGTAATTTGCATACTGAGCACAGAATAATCTCGCTTTTACAATCAGGACATTCTTTAGTAGTTCTTTCTATGGGAAAACCACAATTGTAGCATGAATAATACTTTGAAATTTCAGCTATCTTTTCATGTATAGATTGTGTGAAATCCTCTGAGTCATCTACTTCTATAAATTGACCATCAATTTTGAATGGAAGCACATCTTGCCACTGGATTAGTTTTTCAAAAAGCTGCGATTCTGATAATCCTAGACTTTTAGCAACAAGAGAAATATCAACACTTTCCGACATCTCTAAAATATTCTCAAATTTTTCTAGCAATTGCCTCTCATTTGCATTGATTCGTGCAATTCTTTCTCTTTCTTGTTCCTGTCGTACTGCTTCTTTTGCTTTTTGTTTTTGGGAGTGTTCTTTTTCGTGTTGTATACGCTTCTCTTTTCTCTTTTCTTTTTGATCATCTCGCCATTTCTTAAATTGGCTTTTCAAAGTTGATCCCTTATTCTTTGATTTTTTATTGCGAATTATTGGGTACACAAAGAAAATTAGGAATGCAGCTGTACCTCCAACTGTCCAAGCAATACCCCGTGCAGTATAAAAGAATGTAGTTGGTCCATGTTCAATAGTAATAGTGATTGGGAAAAACCATTCTCTATTAGATGCATCTTTAATAACTACTGTGAAATTTATTAGTTGTCCAGTCTTTGCTTTTTCTGAAATAGTAAACTCCCAGTAATAATAACCATAATACCAATAATAATCTCCTTCATCTAAGGAGCCAAAATTATAGTAAGAACCATTTTCATAATAGAATTCAATATAGGTATCACTTGAATATAAATAGACTGTGATTGCATTGCCAGTGGTTTTTCCGATATTTATAACAGAAATATTAACGATATAAGTATCTCCAGCATCTATTCTTCCATTACAATCATCATCATAATAACAATATTCCACTATATTAAAATCATACAACTCATAATCAGCAACACCAATAACTTGAGCTGAAGTATTGAAGATAGTAGCAGGTAGACCATTATCATCAGTAATTGAGATAAAGAATTGTAGTTGTTGACCTTCTGCTGCACGATCAGAAATGATAAATCGCCAATAGTAGTAACTTACAACGAATTCAGAAAAACCAGCTTGTAAATCACCTATTGTAATATTGTGATCATCATAATAATAAAATTCAACAACGTCTTCGCTAGATCCAAGATAGACATCAACATTCTTTCCAATCGCTCCACCTATATTTTGAATTGTTAATTGAGTAGACCAAGACTCCCCAGCATCCATTATACCATCTTCATCTCCATAATATTCAAAGAATGTAAGATTTGAGATTTGATATATGGGAAAACCACTTACAATTATTTCAAAACTAATATTCCAGATATTGCTAAATTTATCCGTTAGAGAGAAATTTAGTGGTATATTATGTAATTCAGAACAAGCTCCACTAATTTCCATGGCAAAATAACCATAATCAAAATCACCACCATAAATCGTACCAATATATCCTGTAGGATCTGTAACAGTAACAAAAGGGTCTGTAGTTGACAAATAACCATCTACATCAAAGAAATTACTTTCACCGATATTTTCAATATATAATTGAAAGGTAATGATTTCCCCTGGATCAATAATCCCATCATCATCAGCATTAAGATCTCCATTAATTTCATTTGTTACGATATGGCCATAATAAACAGGTTCCGGAACGCCAACAATAGTTAATTCAAAAGTGTCATACCAAGTACCTTCAGTAGTAGTTATTTCCAAATTAAAACTAATACTATCACTGGTATTGAATTTACTATTAAATTCAATTATATAATATGAAGTAGAGAGTCTTGTTGAACCAATATCTATTTCAAGATAAGATTGATTAGCAGAACTTATTGTCACATATGTGTTAATAGAGGATAAATAACCATAGACATTTGTAACAGCTTGGTCACCATTATTTTCTAATTGCAATCGTAACTCTATCGTTTCACCAGCATCTACAAAATGATCACCATCCCCATCACTACTACCAATTTCATCATCATTAATTTCGTAAATTTGAGAAACAATAATGTTAGGAGCTTTAACCTCAAATAGGGGAGTTTTAAAGCTGTTTCTGTTATCCAATACTTGAGAAGTTAAGTATTCAGAGTTTTTTGAGCTTTTCATTGAATCTGTAGAGATACTAATGGTTATAAGTGTAAATAGAATAAAAAATATTGAGTATATCTTTAGTAGACAAGTAACTTTCTTTAACATATTAGCACCAAGAATTGCAATTTTATAATTTGTATATCATAGATATACCTATAATTAAGGATTTTCGAGTGGTAAAAATGATATTTTAACAATAAATGCAAAAAGAAATTAATGAACTAATAGATTCTTTCCTTGAATTTTACGAATTCAAAAAAATTATCCTATGTAATGGTTTTTTAAAAATTAATTGTTAAAAACACTTTTTTATTATAATAAAAATTAGCATCTACTGCTGTTATGTTTTCTTATAATATTTAGTTTTTTTAGTTTCACAAAATGTTGGTAGTGGTTTATGTGAAATTTACAGATTATACCTTAATTTGTGCAAAAATGTTAAAAGAGGTATTATTCATCTTTTTATTATAATTATTATTGGTGTTTTAATTTATGTTAAAAGATGATAATAGATTAAAAAATAATTATGTATCAAAAAACTTTGGAATGAGCAAAAGAATTCTTAGTTTTTTCATCATTTTCTCAATTCTATTTGTTACAATTCCAAGTGTTGGTTTAGCTAAACAACCAGATTATAATTCAGGGGTTACCATACAAGCTAAACCTTATACTTTAGGGCATGAAATTCGTGTAGCTATATATGATGAAGATAATACGACAATTCCATCATATGTTACAAATATAGGTGAGACTAATAATAATGTATCATATCTAGTAGATATTTTTGCTGCAAATGAAAAGATAACAACAACTCTGCTCACAGCTGATGATATTGACACTAAAGTGCTTACCACAGTAAATTATGATGTTCTAATATTACCAGACAATTATCCAAGAGAAAAGATAACCAATGAAATAATGGATTTCTGGCTTGCTGGTGGAGGCATAATGACTTTTGATGGTTCAGCTTCATTCCTAGCATATTTTGGAATCCTTCCTGCTGAATCAGCAGGAGATGATGGTTATCCTATTTATTGGACTTACGGATCTGATGGCTTCGATTTTGAATCACGTCATCCCATCTCAAAAGAATATAGTTTAACAACAGAAATTGCAGCAGATGGAGGATATGGATACTGTAGTTGGGACTGGATAGCTCTATCAGGAACAACAATCTTTGGTGATATAATACCTATTGCTCAAAGTATTGCTAATTCTAATATGAAAACTATAATAGCTTTTGATCCAAGTTATCGTGGTGGAAAAGTTGTTTCTGTAGGATGGGATCTTGCTCATGAGCCAATTCCTGAATTGGAAGAATTAATTATTGATTCAGTTGATTGGTTAGCACCACAACCAAAAGGAAGAATACTTTATGATTTATCACATCAACCAAGACTTGGAATTGATGATTGGGATTTATTAACAATATTTCCAGGATATTATATAGGGATGAGGGATTACCTTGTTAGTCTTGGCTACACTGTAGATAAACTCTACCCAAGTTTAAGTGGTGATAATATAACTACTGAAATACTAGAAAAATATGATATATTAATATCTGTTTCTCCAGATTATAATTATACGAGTAGTGAACTTACTACTTTGGAAGAATGGATTTCAGAAGGAGGATCACTTTTCGCTGCTGTTGACAATCCTTTTATGACATTTGAACAACCAACTGATCAACAAAATAAATTATTAGCTCCTTTTGGTATGAATGTTATTGATGGATTATCTTCTGCAACTAGTATTGTAGATAACTTTCCACACCCAATTTTAGAAAGTTGTGTTGCCTTTGAAGCATCATTCTATGGATATATCAATATTTCAGGTAGTGCGTTTCCAATATGGTATGATGGACCTAATTTGAACATCGTTGCTGCTGCAAATGAATTTGGTGAAGGAAGAGTTGTTGTTACATCCGATATTAATTGGTTCCAGTCGGTTGGTGACCTAATTAATCATGATAATAATAGACAATTCCTTCGCAATATTGCTAATTGGTTAACATCTAAAAATGCGGATGTATTAATCTATACCGATAATCCTTGGGCTGTTAATTATTATAGAAATGCACTATCTCTTGCATTAAAGGATCTTGGAGTTAAATTCCATATAACTTCTGGTGGATCCGGTGGAATGGTAGCATTCAACCAATCACTTCATCTTTATGATTGGAAATTGGTAATTATTGACAATCCTAGCTATTTTGGTCTAGATGCTTATTTTGATGATATAGAAGCATATGTTGATTCTGGTGGTCGATTAATTATGTCGTATTTCGACATTGATAGTCATCAAAATCATACACTTTGGGGCAAGCTAGGCATGGAATATTCTGGCGATTTCACTACTGAACCTCCCTTATATATCTGGGATACAGAACATAAAATATTCAATAATCCACATGCGTTTAACTCGGATTACTTTGACAACACTGAATCAGCTGCTGATGAAGGTGATACTTTTACTTTAATAAATGGTGCGACAGCTGTAGCTGGTTTAACTCTAAATGAAGAAGCTGGTGAAGCAATAATAGTTCTTTCCAAGAACAAGAAAACCCTTTACAATGGTTACTTAATTGATATGTTCAATGGAGATTCAGATGATTCTGCATATAAAGACAACTATGAGCTCTGGAAGAATGAATTAGTATTTATGCTGGATGAAGCTTCAGGATTCTTTGGATTAGGTTTACCAGATTGGGCTTGGTATGCTATGGCAGGTGGATTAGTATTAATAGTTTTAATCATAATAATTGCCTCAGTAGCAAGTCGTGCCAAAAAGAAAAGAACTAATTAAATCAAAAAATTGGAGGATTTTCCTCCGCTGTTTTTTCTTTTTTTCCCTATAAATCTTAAAGACTAAAGACAGGTAATTAATTTTGATATCCCTATAAATGAATCATAGATGTCTTCATTATAGCATTTTTAGTAATAAAAAAATAACAATCTACATCTTTTCATCTCAGTTCATAATACATCTGATATAGCTTTTTGCATCTAGCTTTTAATTCATTATTTAGTGAGGTATCAGCTAACCAACTTTGAATATCTTTCAATCGCTTTTGTATCCATTGTCGATCATTTTCTTTTAAAGCTAAAGCTAATTCCCATTCTGTAGCTATTAAATGAGCATTAAAAACCTCAGCAGGTTGAGTGAATAATAAATTGGAATTAATAGTAAAACTTTGTTTCTTTAATTCAGATAGCTCAATTATTTCATGAACAAGTAGCCATTTTTTTTGAAGAACCATATCGAGTGTTATGCTATCACCAGATGGAGCATCACCTTCAAAATAAGCTTGTAATTCTTGAACATAAATATCTACTGGTGTATAATTATTAGTAATCAAATATTTACCAATTTCAGATATTTTCTTCAGGATAAAATTATAAACATCTTCGGTTTTTTCCATTTTACACACCTATAGATATACCCAATATTGATTGTTTGTAGTCCATAGTTTAAAATTAAATAATTCATTAAGAAATTTTAAAGATCTTTATTACGAATTAGTTTTGGATAAGGTTGTATAGATTTTAATTCTTGTTTGAGGATTTTTGGCCTTAAATCAATTTCAGCCAACTCGTTTAATGAAAACCATTTAAAGATTAATTTTAACTGACCATATTTTTCATGATAAAAATGCTCTTCTTTCCCAAAAAATTCTTCAGAACTTAATTTTTCTTCTGAATCTAATGGAGTTATCAAAAAGTAAAATTCTATAGAATGAATTTTTTCATTTTGGTATTCGAAATAATTCTCAAGAACCCATAGTAATCTTCCTACTTCTATTTTTATGTTCAATTCTTCCTTAAATTCCCTCTTAATCGCTTTTTCATAGGTTTCCATGAATTTAATACTGCCACCAGGTAATGCCCAAAAATCATCAATTTCTGACCTATGTAAAAGTATTCTATTATTTTTAATAATAACACCTGCTACTCGATAATTTATGGTGCCATCATTTGTTATAGTAATTTTTATTCACTCTCAATTTATTATAAGAAAAATACTCTATGAGTTTTTCTAAAGATTCTTTTAATTCTTTTTTATTCTAATTAGATAAATAATCAATATAATATCATAATAAACTTGAAATTTTATAAACAAAACAAAGATATGTTTAACTATGAAAATACAAGCACTTTATACTTCCCAAGCAATATACTATGATTTATTGTATAGTGGAAAAGAATACAAAAAAGAAAGTCAGCAAATAAAGAAGATCATTACAAAATATAAAAAATCGAAAGGTAATGATTTGCTTGATTGTGCTTGTGGAACAGGAAACCATTTACAGTATTTTATAGATGATTTCAATTGCATCGGAACTGATCTAAACCCAGCAGTTTTAGAAATCGCTCGAGAAAAATTACCGACTATCGAATTTATTGAAGCAGATATGTCCGATTTGAATTTAAATAGAAAATTTGATGTCATTACTTGTCTCTATAGTTCAATTGGTTATATAACAAAAAAAGATAGAGTGGAAAGTGCCATTAGAGCTTTTTCCAAACATCTTAAACCTGGTGGAATCTTGATAGTAGAACCTTGGTTAACTAAGGAAATGTATAATGTTGATGACCCAGTTATGAATATCTATAATGGTGATGATATTAAAATCGCTAGATTATATACCTTAGAGTTAAAGAATGACAATATTAGCCACTTTGAACAACACATCCTAGTTGCTGAAAGAGGTAAAAAGGTAAAGCATTTTGTTGATTTGCATGAGTTAGCAATGTTTCCTATGTCAGATTTTATTTCTTGGTTTGAAAAGTACGATATGTATCCAACGCTATTGCCACAAGGATTATTTGATGATAGAGGATTATTAATTGGTGTAAAAAGAGGGGCATAGGATTTTTTAAGTTATAAGTAATGAAGAAAAAACATTGAACAAACTTTATAATTTTACATAAGAATAATATTTCGAGATGATTTCATGGGAAAGGTAAATATTCCTGCTGTAGTAATTTTAAGTGTTTTATTAGCTGCTAGCTTGATTTTCACTATTATGGGATTAACAGCGCTTTTACAAGGTTGTGGATTAGGATTTATTTATTTCATTCCAGGAGCATTATTAACAATACTTTTCAGCATACTTTTAGCTGTAATTGTAAAACGAGGAAAAAGGAAAGGAATGATAGAGGAACAAATCGAAGCTCAAGCTGAAAAACCAATTACAGATTATTAATAATTCAGCAAGATTATTTAAGAGTTCAAACAATTATGCTATGGAAAGCAGAATGAAAAAACAAAAAATCCTAAGATGGAGTCATTTCGCAATAATATTATGTATTTTTTTATTTATAGTTTTTATAGGCCTTTCAATGTTCTTTTATGCAGGAGGGACATGGATTGATTATAACTCACAGAGATATAGCTTTTCTAATAATCTTTTTAGTGATCTTAGTCGTAGAACAACTTTTCTGGGAACTTCGAATATTATTTCCAGTGCTCTTTTTTCAACCGCAATGATAGTTATTGGTATAGCAGGAATAATATTCTTTCTTGTTTTGTTGCCTAATTTTTATGAACAAAAAATAACTAGAAGATTTAGTCTAGCAGGATCGATATTTGGAATTTTAGATTCTCTGATTATTGCTTCTTTAGCATTTGTTCCTATTGATAAATATGAGGGAACCCATCTCATACTGATTATCGTGCTATTCAGTTTACTAATAATGTCTACTGCTTTATATTCAATAGTAATAATCTACCAACCTAGCTATCCCAATTTTTTTGGTTGGGTTTTTTTATCCTTTATGATTATTTTAGTCAGTTTTTTCATTCTAATAAATTATCAATTCTTTGAGGTATTTCTAGAACATCTTACAATGAGAGCTATTTGCCAAGAAGTAGTTATTGGTTGTGGATTGATTAATTTTTTAATTCAAACTAGCGGATTATTAAAAAATAATCCTTATAAAAGTGTTAAATAAAAAAGCTAAATAAAAATTCAACTATTCAATATTGCAGTTTTTTTCATAGAAAACTATTAAAAATCAATTTTAGTGATATTATATGTCTTTAGAATTTACAAGTTTACAATTAAAATGATTGATTTTTATGACTGATGAAAATAAGAAAATCAATATAGAGATAGCTAATATTGATGATACAAATGAACTAAATGAATTGGGTATAAGTTATGGTTCACAGGGATTATATGATGAAGCTATTGCTGTTTTTGAGCGAATACTTGAAATAGATCCATTAAATGCCAATGCTCTAAGTAATATAGGTTTAGCTAATGATTTTCAAGGGAATACTGAAAAAGCAATTGAATATTTTCTCAAAGCTTTAGTAATAGATGATCAGTTAATAGCTGCTCAAAGTAACTTGGCATCAATATATAGTCGTTTAGGAAGATATGAAGAAGCACTTGTTCTATGTGAAAAATTATTAAAACAAACCCCTGAAAATCATGAAGTTTGGGCATCTATCGGATTAATTTATTTTGATATGGAGGAGTATGACACTGCTCTTGAGTATTGTAATAAAGCAATTGAATTAAACCCAATGTATACAGAAGCAAAAAACACTATTGCAGGGATTTATACTAATAAAAAAGAATTTGATAAAGCAATTGCTATTTCAGATGAAATCCTCGAGATTAAACCTTGGGATTTCATTGTTTTAGCTAATTTAGGATTAGCGTATTTCGGTAAGGGAGATATTGCTAAAGCTATCGAACTACAAGAAAGAGCTCTCTCTATAGAACCTACATATTATATAGCTCTAAATAATCTTGGTTGGATATATCAACAACAAGGAAACTATAAGAAAGCAATTGAATATTATGAGAAAGCTTTGAATTTCAATCCCAATTTTGATACTGCACGTGCAAATATGATTGATGCGCAAAATGAATTAAAAAAAAATAGCTAAAAAGAAAGTAAAAAAAGTATTTTATACAGAAGGATTTTTGAAATATGACTTTAGTAACAACACTTTGCTTAAATCATGAATTATATTTTGCTGTGACGTGGTCAAGTGATTCAATAGGAGAAAGTAGATTTAATGTTTGTCAAGAAGCAAAACATAAAATGTTCCGGTTTTATGGAGGAACAAATAAACCATATCACTTTGCATGGATATATCCATTTGATGAAATAGAAGTAATAAAAAATAGGATAAAAAAAGAATTAACAGAAAATCCTGATTTTGTAGATTATAATGAATACGAATATTTTATTAAAAACTGGCAATATTTAGTAAAGGAAGGATTTTATCCAGAACATTTCATTAGAACACCTAAGAAAGCATTTGAAGATGTCATTTTAAAAAAAACATTGAGATTAGAAAATTATCCTCTCGAGAAAATCAACGAATTGTTAACTTTAGAAAAAGAACCTTATTTTTCTGAACCAGATTATGGGGATAAAAATTTTATTAAGATTTTCCAAAAACAAGAAACTGAAGCGAAAAGTAGATCAAAAGCAATTGATAATTGTAAAAACATTGATAGAAAATATGAAGAAGATTTTTTTGATGTGGTTAAAAGCTATTTGGAATCACCAATACAAGAACAAAAATGGCTTGGTATTAAAGCTTTAACTAATTATGCAATAACAGGAATAGAAGACCAAGAGAGATTTTATAAAATAATTTATAGTTGTTTAAAGGACAAAAAATATCTCATTAGAACTGAAATAGCTGAGTTAATGTATAATTATTCTTTTTATTATCCAAACCAAGCAGTAAACTTGATCGGGAAATTATTTAATACATCAGAAGTAAATTTGATGCTTTATGGAATTTTGTTTACCAAGAGATTTCATTCATTATTGGAAACTGAAACTAATTATCTGGACCATTCTGAAAAGAAAATTACTTTTGGAAAAGAAAATTATGAATTATTAATTCCCTTATTTGAAAGGGCATTAAATTATCAGAATATATTCCTAGAATCATTACTTGAGAAAAAATCAGTATGGCAACAAGAGAAATATTGGTTTTTAACAAAAACTGTGAATTTTAATGAATTAGAAATAGATGAAAAAATATTAGAGTATCAGCGACTTTTATATTGCTTTTCGCTTATTTCAAAACCATTTATTGAATTTTCATATTTTTAGAAATAAATCAAATTTGAATCATTAATCATTTTATGACTTATTATTTGATTAATTCTAATATTTCTTTTATTTCAGTATTTTCTGAATCGAATTCGAGTAGCTTAATTAAATAAATCTTTGCGTTTTGTAATTCTCCAATAGCGTAAAGCTGTTTGCCAAAACTTACAAAATTATTAATGAATTTTTTATCTATTAGTATTATTTTCTCCATGAAATCTAAAGTTTGCTTTAATCCTCGAAGATTGTGTAAAATCCTAACTAAATTTGAAACCGCCATATAATAAAAATCGAACTTAATTTCATTTTGTGAAATTTCTTTGACAAACTGAATCATCTTAAAATCTATTTTTGTAGCAGAAATACCTTTGTAATTTAACTCCCCTTCCTTTAAGATAAGAGCTTCTCCATCAACGGTAAAATAGAGATTATTTTGATGATAAAGCAATTTTAAATTGTCACGGAAAATTAAGTATAGATAACCATTAATTACTGTGAGAGCTAAATAATTTGGTCTTGATTCATCTTCAAATTGATATATTCCTGTATAATTTTGCCATACTGGTTGATTTGGTCCATATTCATCCATTGGACTATCATTTAATTTAGCTTTATATGGAAATACAGGATCATCTACATTTACTGCTATTGGTAATTTTTCATCATTTAATTCAAATAAGAACCTAATACCATTTTTTGATAAAAATTCAGTTTGATTTTGTGATTTAAGTTCAATTCGGGTACCATTCATTAAATATAGAAATAAATTCTTTTCTTCATAAGAGAATCTTAACAATTGTGGAGCAAGATTTCCATTGGAACAATATGTTCCAACCAATCGTTTCAATAATTTCGGAACATTTGATTTTGACTCAATTTTTTCATTATTTACTATCATTAACTCAAGAGCTTTTCGTGCAATACTACGAACACAGCTTTCTTTCATGTTATTAGATAAAACAACAACACCGATATTATATTCTGGAATCCACATCATATTTGTTTGAAAACCATATCCTCCTCCTGCGTGACCATAAACTTTAGCGTTGTATATTTTTTCAGTAGAATACAATCCTAATCCATACCCAAATTCCTTAGTTTCATTAAATTGAGGATTGTACATTTCTTCGAATAAATCGGGATTTATATATTGTTTATTGCCTATTTTTCCTTTATTTAAGTGAAAAGAAATTATTTTTCCTACTTCTAAAGCAGAAATAAATAATCCTCCTGCACAAAGCATTGGTATTGGAACTACTGGATAAGCATAATCCCCTTCATATCCCTTAGCGAATGATTTCTTTTGAGCTTCTACAACATCATATGTAGCTCCCGTTATCTTTAGTGGTTTAAACAGTTCCTCATCCATTACTTCTTGATAGCTTTTATTTTTAATAAGACCCATAACAAATCCTGTTAGATCATATCCAAGATTTGAGTAAGACAACTCTGAACCAACGAGTGATTTTAACCACCCCTTACTAATACTTTGAATATGTTCTTCGAAAGTGCAAGGTGAATAATCATAATTGTTTCCTACTAAGGCTTCATGAGTAAAACCTGCAGTATGAGATAACACTCTTCGAAAAGTAATTTTTGCAATTTCTTCTTTTGGATCACCAAAGATGGTGTTAATTTTAAATTTAGGATAATATTTCTGTATAGGATCATCAAGATTAACTAATCCCTTGCTTGCCATTATCATAAAGGCAGTAGCAGTAAAACACTTGCCCATTGATTGAGTGCTGAATAATGTTTTAGCAGTAACTTGTTCTTCCCTTGTATTATCTGTAAATCCAAATCCTTCTGCCCAAATAATTTCTTTATCATCAACTATAGCTATTGACAATCCAATTGTATCTTCTCTTTTGTGAAGTGATTCTATAATAAAATTAGTTATCTCTTCAATCAATTTAGTATATTCATTCTGAGATTTATTCATTTAAATCCCCAATTTATCTATAGGAAACAATTTAATTGGTTTTTTGGTTAGTTTTTAATAAATAAAAAATGATATTTTACCATTTGTGAACATCATTCAAATAAGAAAACATTCAAGTAAGTTTCTAAATAAAAATTTATAATGGTAATAAAATAACGGTTCTCTATGTCAGAAGAAACCAATGAACAGCTATTTGAATCCACAAGAAAGAATGACTTAGAAGGAGTAAAAGAAGCTATTGAGTTAGGAGCATATATTGATGCTCAAAGTGAATGGGAAGGTACAGCATTACACATTGCATCGTCAAAAGGATTTATAGAAATAGTGAGTTTTTTGCTTGAAGCAAAAGCTGATTCAACTATTTTAGATAAAGTTGATTTTACTCCACTGCATCTTGCTGCTCGAGACGGACAAGTAAAAATTGTTCAATTACTTTTAGAAAAAGGTGGAACTTATACTGATAGAATTTTAGCTGATGTTGGTGCAGTTGCTTCAATGTCAGTTACCAGCAATCCAATTGTTTCAGATATGATTAGACGTCAAAGAATTAAACAACTGGAACCATCTGTGGAAAATCACAAACAGGAGGATAAATTACTCTTTGAAGCAGTTTTCAAAGGTGATATAAAAGGGATAGAAAATGCTTTGGAAAAAGGTGCAAATATTAACTCAAAAGATGATAGAGATCTTTCTATACTAAGATGGGCTGTTAGAAGGAATCATGAAGATATTGTAAAATTACTTTTAGAAAAGAATGTAGAAATAAATGCTGTAAGCAATATGGGGTGGACAGCATTAATGGAAGCGTGTATGGGGGGAATCAATATTTTGGTAAAATTATTGATAGCAAATGGGGCTGATGTGAACATCAAAACAACTGTTAATGCAACAGCTCTTTATTTTGCAGCTTATGAAGGATATTTAGATATTGTAAAACTACTGTTAAAAAATGGTGCAGACCCATCAGTAGTAGTTGACACTTCAAGCTTTGATGATGAAAGTTTTGAAACACCTATTACAATAGCAATAAAAAAAGGACATATGGAAATAGTTGAACTATTAGAAGATACCTTAAATAAAAAATAAAAATCTTTAAAAATGACTTGGTAATTTAATTAAAGAATTAATTAAATTAAACTATCATATAGGAAGAAGACGTTCACCTTAAAGATTTGATTATAAGAATTATTAGTTTATTGATAACCCAAATCGAGGTCTCAAATTGTGAGTTTCTTTTTTATAAATAATTATGGATTTATTTATGTGATTTAATTTGAATAATACTTCTGTTGAAAAATATAAACCATCAATAAATGATTTTATTAATTTACCAAAAGTTGCTAGCAGCAAATTAAGTCCTGATGGAGAGAAAATTGTTTATCTTTTAGTATGTGATGATTTAGAAAAAAATGATATGAAAGTTAAATGTCATATTATTGATATAATAACTAAACAAAATTTTCGATTAACAGAGACGGGCATGGCTCTTAATCCAATTTGGGTTAATAATCATGATATAGCTCTTCGAAGATTATTACCTTCAAGTAAAAATGGATTTCAAATTTATGTTTATGAAAATCTTAAGGGTGAAGGAATTCAAATTACAGATCATCCGGGTGGTATTGGCAATTTCTTGAAATTCAAGGATGGATTTATTTTCCAAGCAAGAGATAATATAAGAGCAAAAAAATATGAAGAAATGAAATTTGGTAATTATATTCATTTTGAAGAAGAACAAAGCACGTCTGCTATATATTATATTGATTATAATAAAGCGAAAGAACATTTTAAAGAATCAAATACTGAATCTTTTGAAAAAGAAAGCAATTTTATTAGACCAATTATTAATTTAACTGAGCTATTAGATAAACCCTATAACATACAATCTTTCAAGGTTTCTGAGAAGACTAGTTCAATCTTTTTGAATTGCAGTAGCAAAGATGATCTCTATTATGAGAACGATACATTTTGCTCCAAGATTGACATTGATGTAGAAGCAATGATAGAAGAAATTCTTACATCTACTAGTAATTTTAATTTAAACAATTATGCTACCATAACTCCATTGAATCTACCCAAAGGAGCAGTAATAGAAGAAGTCTCTCCTAATGGCGAGAAATTGCTTATTTCATTTAAGGAACGTGAATTAAAACAATACATCTTATCAGATCTCTTTTTACTGGATTTAACAAAAATGAAGGAAAAATGGGATCATGCACAAATTAGGAAACAGCTTATTTGTATAACTAGGAATTTTGATAGAAAACCCAATCATATTGTTTGGTCACAAGCAGGCATATTCGTTAGCTATGCAAATGAAAGCATCTATGAAATAGCCAAAATAAGTGAAACAGGCGAAGTAGATAAATTAGATTTTGGAGAAGTTTTTCCAAGATACTATTTTTCAGTTGCTGATAATGGCAGGATTACTTTCAATGGTTTATCATCTAAATCGCTTAGGGAAATTTATTTAGGAAAACCAATTAACAATACTCACTATCAGTTAACTCAATTAACTAATCATACTGAGTATACAAACAATTGGGATTTTGGTTCTGTCGAATCTATAAAATGGAAAAGTAGAGATGGATTAGAAATACAAGGAATAATAAGAAAACCAAGTGATTTCGACACTAAGAAAAAATACCCTTTATTATTCTTAAATCATGGAGGTCCTAGTGGATTTTCTTCATTAGCTATGGTTGAGGATGATGAATTATATTATTTTCCAACAATTCAATTATGTAATAAAGGAGTAATCATCGCCAAGGTTAATTATCGAGGATCAATGGGAAAAGGACAGAAATTTCATGAAATTGGCGTGGATAATGTTGGAATAGGTGATCTATGGGATATTGAATCATGCATAGATAACCTTGTTTCACAAGGATTTATTGACGAAACAAAGATAGGTTCATTAGGATGGAGTCAGGGGGGATTCATCTCAGCTTTTTTGGGAATGCATTCAAAGAGATTTACAGCTGTAAGTGTTGGAGCAGGAGTAAGTAGTTGGTATACATATTTTATAACCTCAGATTTACGTAATTCACTAAATATCTCTGGACATCCTTTTGAGCCAGGAAAAATGGAAATCTATCAAAAAACAGCCCCAATAAGTGGAATAGCTGAAGCCAATACTCCAATGTTATTATTACATGGTGAGAACGATCAACGAATTGGATTAACCAGTGCTATGGAACTTTATCGTGCTCTTAAAGAAAAAGGGGTACCAACAGAGCTTTTTATTTTCAAAGGTAAAGGTCATGGATTGGATACTCCAAAAGAGAACTTTGCTTGTATGATGCTTAATTATCAATGGTTCAAGCACTACTTATTAGGTGAAGAGCTAAAGCTAAGTAAATAATTAATGAATTACTTGTAGCAAAAAAAAAGGACTAACCAAGTGGTTAGTCCATATGATCCCCGTTATGAAAAACTACCTTATCTGCAAGGGAGTTACTCTCTAAAATCTTCACTATGGAAAATACCCATTGGATAGATCCCTTCAGTAGGAATTAATTCAACCTTTTCAGTAATCTTCTTTACTAAATCGATATCTTTGGCATCCCACTGGCAGAGAATTTTAGTAACCTTACCTTCAGAATTAAAGATAGCCCAACTATTTACCCAATAAGCATCTTTCGTGTTAAAGGATTTGAAAGCTTTTCCTATTGGAGTTGCTTCTTCTATCGTTGCTGGGATAGGTACTGGGTGTACTACTAGGAATTTTGGCATTTTGATTTTTCACCTCCTCAGATTAATTGGGAACATCCTCAGGTAGACTCATATCATGATATTGGGACCAACCAAAGAGATGATAGGATTGAGTTGCTTCAAGTCCAAATAGAACTAGTGCAGCTTGAACAATTTCATAAACAAAGTCGCGATCAAAGACCTTTGCAATTTCCAATCGTAAATGATTGTTAGAAAAGACATGACCTTTCGCGGAATTTATTACACTCATTTTATCGCAAAAAATCATTGGAGCTTCAGGTGGTGGGAAATAGCAATAGTCGAAAATTAATTGTTTTTCGTAGAGAATTTTTTCTATTGTATGGAACAAGTCAAGGAATTTTCCTTCAAAATGATCTCTTTTTTCTCCCTCAGAAACAACATAATTATCATAGATCCTCTGAAGATTGATGATTTTCCTTTCAAGTTGTAAGCAACGATGGTGAATTAATCCATCCAAAAACATGTCCTCCAAGGTAAAGAGTAACATTTCAAAATCATCGCCTGGCATTCTTGGTCGATAATAATTAACTATATCGTAGTCTCCACTGGCTAAGATTGCATCTATATCTGCTTCCGGTCTTAAAGTAAATTTAATACCTAGTTCTAATGCTTCTGCAAAAGCTTCCTCAAATAATTGTACTTGCATTTCTGCAACAACAGGATGTGGGAAAAATCCTTCCCAAATATAGTTAACCTCAATTAATTCTTTTTCATTGCTAGCATTTGATGCTAATATTGGAAATGGTATACTTAATGTTAAAATAAGCACCATTACGATTATTTTATTTAGTTTTATTATTAACGCCTCCCAATAATTTCGTAGTATGACAAAATAAGGTTTATGTTATATTTAAGTATTTTGTAGTAATACAAAAAAATAAAAAATCAGACCGGAAAAAGTATCCGGTCAAAAAAAAAGATTAAGTAGGCAAATTATTTGGTAGTGTTGTATCATGATACATAGAGCAACTATAGAGTTGATAGAGAATATTCACATCTGTAAAACCCTGACCTATACGAGTGTTTACAATTATAGTTCTATCAATAGCATGTGAAAAAGCTAATCGCAAACCTTTATCAGCGAAAGCATGACCTGGTAAACAATTAGGCATTAGAACATCATTTCTAACATCACCTATAGGATTAACAAATTCTGCTAATGTGATTATAAGTTGTTTTTCCCAAAGTCGTTCTTCTGCATCGTGGAATTTGTCAATCATATCATTGATGTAATCATCATCGACTACGCTAGGATCTGCTTGAGCTTGTAAAAACCATTGATATAATTGTAAGGAAAATTTAGCATATTTTGCATCATCATGCTTTAAATAGTAATAATGTAAGCCCATATTACCATAAGCTAACTGGAATATTGTATCAGGTATATTATTTCCCAATGTTCCACCATAGTACATATCCCAATTTGTAGTATATATAACAAGGTAGAGATAATAGTTCCAATCATCAATATATATCGGATTTACTGTTAATCCAACGTCTTCTGCACTTGCGATTATTTCATCAACAATTACTTGTACGTCAGGATTATTATAAATCAAAAAATCGATAACTGGATTTTCATCAGCATTCACTTGTACGAATGAAATCAAAGGCAAACATAGTAATATAATAAAAAATGCTTGTTGTTTATGTTTTAGACGAATTTTTATTCTCCTCCCGAATAATTTCGTATTACTACAAAATATATTTTGTAGCATATATAAATATTTTGTAGTTTGACAAAAAAATTTTTATTTTATAAATACTATTGTAAAATGAGTGGTTATCATGTCTAAAGAGAAGAGGAATGTTGGACGACCAAGAAAATATGAAACACAATCTGAGCGACAAAAGGCTTATCATGAACGAAAGAAACAAAAAATGGAAAAATTAGAAGAAAAAATCAAGGTATTGGAAAAAGAGAAGCTCTTCTCGTCAGATGATAAGATAGAAGTTTTTGAAGATGTTGAATTTAAGGATATACCAAGTTTTAATTGGAAGAAATTTACTCCAAGTGAAATAGCCCTCATGGGAGCTCAGGATTTGGAATCTTTAATAGAGGAATTTCAAGAGCGAATTCATGAGCATGCATCTTTCGACATCTCACTTGAAAATATTACTTTAGGAATAATAAGTAAAAATTATCTTGCATCTAAAAATGATCCATCTTTAGAGAAAATAGAACAAATTAATCGTGAAATAAATAGAAACATCAAAAACCTAGAGGAAAGAATGCAACAACAAACGTTGCTCTATCTTATGGAAGCAGAATTAGCTAATCGCGAGAGATTAGATAGTCGAAAAACGAAGCTCGATCTTTTTGAAGCTAAAATTGATGAATTAGAAAAAGAAGTAAAAAAAGATAAGGTTAAGATAGAGAAAAAGGTTGAACAATGATAATTTTTGAAAAAATAATCTATTTTTGTTGATAAGATTTATTTAAAAAAAGGTTATTATGTTAATTTACGATAGTTGAAAATCTATTAGTGGAATTTCTAATAGCTTTTACTAATCAAATTATAAATACAGGGGAATTCTATTGGTCAATCAATTAATCAAAGAATTATCTGAGATTGAAAGGGATATTAATTGGCATAGATTTAGGTCTGCTTATGAAAGATTAGAAAAAATACCTCTAGATGGATTAACAAAAGAAGCACTCGTAAAAATTAATCTTTTGAAATGTAGAAATCTAGAACTATATGAACCTGAGTTAAGATTACAATTCGCTAATGACGGTCTAAAAATTGGCAATGAATTAAATGATAAAAAACTACTTCTTGAAATATTAATTGCTATTGCTCAATGTAAATATGAATTAGCTTTATTCAAGGAAAGCTTGGATGTTCTCGGAGAAGCAATGGTTTTGTTAAAATCATTTGATCATGAGAACGAAAGAGATCTTATCAAAATGAAAATAACGATTTTACTATATCAAGGTATCAATTTGGATAGAACTGGTAAAATTGATTTAGCTTATGAAATTTTAAATGAGAGTGAAGATTTAGCTGAAAAATTCTTGGAAAAAAGATTGTTAATTGAAATCTATATTTGGGAGGCAATCAATCGCGGACATGCTGAAAATTATATCTTAGGTTTAGAATTTGGTTTTAAGGCTAAAAAAATAGCTAAAGAAATTGAGCATAAAGCTTGTGAAATAGAATGTATTGAAATAATTGGAACTTATTATCAATGGACGGGGAAATATAGTTTAGCCAAACAATTCTTTGATGAAGGTATAGAACTTGCAAAAGAAGACAATAAAAAATACTCACAATTTATTTACAGATTAGGATTAAACCATTTCTTTATTGGTAATTTAGATAAAGCAATTGAAATGTTTAGTAAATCAACTGATAAAGTTAATCCTAAGAGTACAAGTTATATACACAGACAAAATTTTTTTTGGGGCGAAGGTTTGTTTTCTTGGAAAAAAGGTGATTTGGATGCTGCTATAGATCATATGAATAGATGTTTGGATGTATCAAAAGCTGTTGGTGATGTATATCATACCAATCTTAATTCTATTTTCTTAGCATCGATATATTTTGATAAAGGGGAAATTAATCTAGCATTAGATTTAACATTAAAAGCTCTTGAGAATCTTCCATCGAAAAGTCAAAATTACTCTATTGGTTTAGCTCAACAGCTTTTAGGTAAAATCTACCAGATAAAGGGTGAATTTAATCTTGCATTGGATCATGCACAAAAAAGCTTCGCAATTCAACAAAAGATGGAAGTTACTCATCATTTAGTGGAGACAATCCTTCTTCTTATAAGCATTTCAATTGATAAAGGAGAATTTGATTTAGCGAATAATTACTTAGAAAAATTAGATAAAATTGTCAAAAAAGAAGGAAGTAAGTATATCAAACAATCCTATGCATTAGGTCATGCATTAATTCTTAAAGCAAGTACAAGACCTAAGAATTGGTTTAAAGCAATTGAACTATTAGAAAAAATAATTGCTGATAAAATAACCAATCATTCATTTGTAGTTTATGCGATGATTAATTTATGTGAACTTCTTATTAACGAATTCAGCATCTCAGGTGAAATGGATGTATTGCTAGAACTTGAAAAATACACTGAATCGCTAGAAATTATTGCTAAAAAACAAAATTCATACAATCTAAGATTAGAAGCAAACAACATTCGGTTACTAACACTTTGGTTAAAAACTCAATTTTCTATTGTGAATATTGATATTCAAAAAACAAAAGATCTGTTATTAGAAGCTCGTAATATGGCAGATGAGGAAGGATTATTGAGATTGGCAGAAAAAATCACTCAACAACAAGGAGAACTTATTGTTCGCATGGATCGCTGGGATGAATTCATTAGAAAATATTATGAATTTATTAAATCTAGCTAATGTTGGTTCAAAAATTACTTTTAAAATAATTGATCCTATGGATTTATTTTACAAAGAAAATTAGCTACAACGATTTGAAATGTGTGAATAAAGTTTATTAAATTTTAATAACATCAAAGGATAGCTCGGATGAAATTTTATTTAGTGAACAATATGACTGCTAATATTTCTCAAGATATCAATTCAAAAGCTGGTTCAAAACGATTTTTAACATTAGATATTTCTCGAGGATTAGCTATTGTTGTAATGCTAATTCTTCATATAACAGGTGATACTCTGAATATTGATAAGCTATTATCAGATTTTAATAGTTTACCAGTGATCAATCTCCTTGCATTGATTATACTTCCTTTTTTAGGAGGTCTTGCAGGATTCTTCTTAATAGTCTCAGCAACAGGAAATATGATCAGTATGTACAGAGAGCTAAACAAAGGTCACTCGATTAAAGGGATTGTTTTAAAGCAAATAATTAGCGGAGTCTTACTTTTAATTTTCGCAATGCTTACAGAGGGATTGATCGGTTATCATGGAAGTTTTGGAGAATTTTTCAGGCATTTAGATAATCCTTCTCAAGCTCCTTGGCAAAATTTCCGCTTTGGTTGGAATATTTTTGAAACGATCCACACGATTGCCTGGGCACTAATTATCAACGGTTGTGTTCAGGGATTATTATCTCTCAAAGGTAATTGGAAAAATACCAAACGAATGATCATTAGCTATATCATTCTAGCGATTGCTGTTGTTGGTTTAACTCAACCAATTTGGAACTTGGTTGCTAAAATAGTTCCCGGATATCCCTTTGCTACCTATCCAAATGGCCATTCAATAGCTACTCCATGGATCGGGTATGAACCTTTTTGGGACATTATTCGGGCACCATTTCTTACTGCACTCGCTGCACCAATGGAACCATTATTCCCTTATCTAGCTGTGTCCTTTATAGGTAGCATAATTGGAATTGTTCTCTCTCAACCTAAAGAAAAGATTAGCAAGAATTTTCCAAGAAAAATGTTCCTTGTGGGAACTGTTATGTTTGTTAGTGGGTTGATTGGTATTGTTTTTATTTTACTTCAAATTTATAGTGGAACCTATAATTCTGGAACTGACCCTTTATTCGTAACAATAGAATTTTATCGGTATATTTCTTTTCATAGACATTGGGGTTCAGATGCAATGAATGTTATTTATCCTGGAGAAGTTGTGCATATTCCTCCATTCTCTTGGATTGCTCAATTTGTTGCTGTAAATGGTTTAAGTTTAATGTTCTTTATGTTCTTGTTCAGATTTATAGAATTTCGAGGTAAAAGCAAAACTTATGCTGATAAAACAAAGAATTTTAGACGTTTTGGTATAGTGGCCTTTTCTAATTATAATAATCAATGGTTATATTTCTATGCTTTTTATTTTGTTACTTCAGTATTAACTTTTAATGCTTATCAAAAACCTTTATGGTGCGGTGTCTTCTTAATAATTCTCCTAACTTATCTTCTTTATTCTGTGATCCTCTATTATTGGGAGAAAATAAAATACATCGGTTCACTGGAATGGTTTATTAAAACAGTTTCTAATAACATTACTCCTGTTCGGAGAAAATCTTTTGCTCCTTCTGTGAAATGGTGGCAAAAAGGACTGATAGATGCTGATAAGACATTCTATAATGCTGAATGGATTAATCTTGACAATGTTGGTAAAATGCAACAAGAGACAGAAATGAACGAAGTAAGAACTGAAAAAAGAGATTCCAAGTTTGCATTAATATTATCTCTAGTAGGAGTATGTTCGATACTCTTTATGCCTGCAAGCATCTTTGGCTTAGGTGTTTCAATAAATGCTAGAAAAACGGAAAATAAAAATAAAATAAATACTGCAGCCTTCATTCTATCAATTATTGGTTGTGTTCTCCTTGTTGGAATGATAATAACAACATTAATCGTAACAGTAGGAGCATTAGGTTTGTTCTAATGCCTTACTTAATGTTTCTTTTATGAAAGTTTTTCAAGTATTTTTTCGAATGTTTCTAGTTCGTAATCTTCAAGTTCATAACTATCTTTCATTCTTTGGAGTTCAGCAAAACCGACACCTTCTTTTCCCTCAAGTGTAGCTAAAGCGCAAGCAATTGTGAATTTCCTTTCGTGGTAAGCAGCTTCATTTAATGCTTTCTTGAGTGGTTCGATAGCTGATTTGTCACCAATCTCTTCTAGAACCCATGCAGCTAAATCATTGATTTGAACAATATTGGTATCTTCAGGTTCGAATAGAATCTCTATTATCTTTGGGACAGCTGCTTTAGCTTTTATCCCAAATTTCCCTAAAGCATGTATTGATACTTGTCTAAGCATATCATACGAGCTATCTAAAGCTTTGATTAAATCAGAAATAGCTTCTTCAGCATTTAGTTGACCTAATGCTAAAGCTGCACCTACACGAACCTCTGGATCGATATCCGTTCTTAAAAAGTTAATAATCCTAGGTATTTCTTCTTTAACGTTAAGTTCTCCTAATGCTAAAATGGACATTTTTCTAACAACCCAATCATCATCATCTATTGTTGATTTCAATGCAGGAATAGCTAATTCAACTTCCTTAATTTTATCTTCAGCAAATTGATTTAAGTTCCAAGCTGCATCCTGACGAACTTCCACATTAGATGATTTTAATTGATCAATTAGTGCCTCTATTTTTTCTTTCCAATTAATTTCTGACATTTCTACCAATTTTCCTACTGATTTATAATTTACTAGTAATTTAAACCTTTATCATTTGAATATTTGTGGTCAAAATTCTATTGGAAAATAAGACATCATTAAATTACATATGTTTTTTAGTATTATTGACCTTTATTTATATAAGCATTAAATTAGAAGGAGAAGAGGTTATTATGCTAAGAGTAGAAAAGGCAAAGAGGTATATTAATAAAAGGAAATTATTAAGTTCAACAATTTTTATTCTAATGAGTTCAATATTATATATTGAAACTACTAATTTTAATTTTACTCGAGTAAATTCGTTTATTGACCAAAATGACGAAGAAATGTCTATTAATAACCCAATAATGATTAATGGTTATGAAGATATTTTCATAAAAGAGGATTTAGCTTTTATGGTTGGTATAAATGATCTTATTTCAATTCTAAATATTTCGGATCCATCAGAACCTATTACTTTATTTGAAGCGATATTCACAGATTTCAATACAGGTGCAAGCCAAATAGGAGTCATAAATGATATAGCTTATTTACTATTTTTTGATTACTATAATAGTTTGATTGAATCAGTAAATACTTCAAATTTAAATAATGTAACAATTCAATGTGAAAAAAATCTTGAATTCGGTTTTGATAGGCCTCGTATAAGTGAATCATATATAATACCTCAAATGTTAATAGCTGAGAATTATGCTTTTATTTCTTTAAATTGGGAGAAACTTCAAAATTATAAATATTTGAACTACTCAATATCAATCTTTGACTTTTCTAATGCTTCAGACATTCAAGAAATTGGTTTTTTTACTGATTCAGGAACTGTAACTGATATTTACTACTATAATAATCTAATATATTTGGTTCAGCAAAAAGTATTCGTGTGGGACCATGAAACAGAAGAATTCATTTGGGTAGGAAATAATTTACTTGAGATAATTAATGTAACAGACAAAGCTAATCCTGAAAAGTTATTTACAAAATCCTTAACCCAAAGTCCTACCTCAATTTTCCTCTATAATGATAATTTATTTATTGGATACAAAGAAGGTGGCTTTGAAATTTTTAGTATAGAAGGGACAATTCTTTCAAGTATTTATAGTAATAAGTATGATGTTTTTACAAGTAAATTAATGATAATAAATGATATACTATTTTTATTAAACATTAATGGAATAATGATTTTTGATATCAGCAATATTAATGAAATTCAATTTTTAGGAAAAGAAGAACCAAAATTCAAAGGCGGTGGTGCATTTCGAGATTTTGCAGTAAAAGACGATTATGTCTTTGCTGTTCGTTCAGGAGCAAATGTTAATCTACCATTATTTATCTTTGACTGTTCTGATTTAAGCAATCCAACTGAAATTTATCCTTTAGTTATAGACACTGGAGAACGTATGGTATGGTTAACAAAAATTATTTTAGGGTATATAATTTCTCCACTTATTGGTATAATTATAATTGCTCTCATTACAGCTAAATTTCTTAAGAGAAGAAAAATTTGATTTCCTGTAAAATAACTTGAAATAGATGATATAAATAGCAAGTTTATTTCATAATAATATCTTGAAAGCATTTCGAAACCATTTCATCTAATGCGCTTATTTGTTGGTCATCCTTGAAAACATAACCATCTGTATCATGATGAACATATTGACTATGAGTATAGGTTTCAACAAAAACTCTTAATTTTTCTCTTGCAAAATAGGTCTCTTGTGTTAAAACAAGGGCAAAAATATTATCTTCATATGTCTCTAACATAATTGCTACATTACCATGGTCAATTAGTTTCAAACCATCCTCTTTTGCATCTAAAATTGTTTCACCCATAGTTCTTATAGCTGACAATAAGCCTGAAAGCAAGATAAAATCGATTTTTTTATCCATTTCAAAATATTTTTCATAGACAGGGAGGCTGCTTTTTTTAGCAATGATATAAAGAGCTTTTAACTCGGTAGCGATTATTTTTGGTTTTGCCACACTTTCAAAGGTAAAAGTAGTGCGAATCGATTTTGTCATTCTAGTGAAAATTTTTACTAGCAGATTTTTCTCTTCACCTTTAATCTCTTTTAATTGTTTTTTAGCTTCTTCTTCTTTTTCAGGGAGATTTATTTGTTTGGACAAATCAATTGCTTGCTCGAGCACTTTAACAGCTGATTTTTGTTTTTTCGCTAAAGATAAAATTAATCCTTGTAAAATATAAACATCTATTAAAACTATCATATATTCTTGTTCTGAACATAATTGTTTTGTGTCTTCAATTTTTGCATATGCAGAATTTAGAAATTGCTCTTGACCTGTAATTCTATGATTAATTAAATCAATTTCAGCAAGTTGTAATTTTGTGTTAAGAATTATTTCAAATAGATTTTTTGCTAAAGCTATTTCTAGTGTTTGTTCGAGTAGTCTTGAAGCATCTCCTAAATTTGATTGTCTAGCTGAAATATGAGCTTTCCTTAAATTTACTTTTGCTACTTCAGCTGTAAGTTGAGCTTCCGCAATTTCGATCAAAGCAATATTCAATTCATCTAAAGCATCATCAAATCTATCTAATGTTTCAAAGATATCAGCACGACAGTATTTTACATCAATACTAATTCTAGGAGCAATTGTCGTTTGGCTTTCATGTAATGCTTCAAGTGCTGCTTCGGATTTTGCTAGTGCTTCTTCAGTTCGACCTAAGGCAAGTAAAATATGAGCGATATTTGTTTCAGCAGCAACTATAATATGTGAAGAATTTTTAGAATGCTTTGCGTATTCCAAAGCAATTTCAAAATATCTTAAAGCAAAATCAAGATACCCCATATGTCGGTAGATAAAACCAATATTATTTGCGAATGAAGCAATACGAATCTCATTTGCTAATATTCTGGAAAAATCAAATGCTTCTTCAAGAAAAGCTAAACCTTCTTTCAAATGACCTATCTCAATCAAACATAAAGCAGTATTATTTAGTAATTTATTTAGGAGAAATCTATTGTTGAAATCTCGTGCTCGAGTAATTAGTTCTTTGCCAATTTCAGAACCTTGTAATAAATCACTATTCCTACGATTGAATGCTATTTTAACTGATAATCCATTAAGATATTCTTGAAGTAGGAATTCCTGTTGAAGTGAATCAGAAGATGCAAGATTATTTTGATAAGTATAAACATTTTCTAACTCAACTAATTTTTGCGGGATTTCATTAAAAAACTGACTATAATAACTAAAGAGTACATCAAGAGCTAATATAGAAACCAAAATCACAGGTTCAGAGGTTTTTGATAATTCCTTAACTTTTGTAATAAGCTCAGGAATTTGATCAAATTGCTTGCTAGTGAGAAGAGCTTGAGCTTTTAAATTTAACAATCCTGGATGATCATGGTAATTCGAACTAATTGCTATTACTTTCTCATTTTTTCCTTCATAAAACAAACCTTGGAGGATAAAATAAACAAATTCTGGATTATCCAAATAATTATTTAGCTGCTCTTCATAAGAATGAATAATTGTTAAAAAACGTCTTAAATTGTCTTCTTTATTGGAGGTTGTATTAATCACCTGCTCTAAGAATGTTTCACGAAGATTTTCTTCTATACGATTATAATGAAATAGAAGTTCTTTTGGCCAAATCTCAAGTGAAGACATTAATTATTCTCCAAAGTTTTTTCTTAATTATGATAATTTTTCAATTAATATATTTCTTGGTATAGTCATTTACCTCAAAATTAAATCAAATAAACAAACTAAAAAACTAATTTTGATTTGACAATCAAAATATAAATGATAGATGGTTTATATCTGAATCTCATAATTCTTGTTAATAAAAAATAAAAGAGATAAAATAGTGAATAAAGCATTTATCTCTTTTAGGTGTTTATTATTGTTTATTTAATCCTTCTAAATATTCAACAACTTTGGGGAGAACTGCTAATCTACTCTGGAAGTATTCATTCACTAGCTTGACGACTAAAAATCTCGATTCGGAAACAACTGTATCCCATTCTTCGTCTGAAATATCTGTGACGCCTGTAATATCATCACGTAATTTCATTAATGCATCAACAATGAGTTCTTCTTCTTCTCCTTCACAACTCTTAATCACAAGTTTGATTAAATCACTAGCTTGTTTTGCTACTGCTTGTCTATCAAATTCTTTATCTGATTTTCCTGCATCATCGAGTGTATCAATTAACGCCCAGACTTGATAGAGTGCCGCAGCTGATTCATCAAATAATTCACGTATAAACATAGCTTCAATATGTGCTCCTGTTAAACGGAATATATTATACAATCGCTTTGCTACCTTTCCATAGTTCTCGTGACCTACTTTAATGTACTTTTGAACTTCTTTCTTTAACTGTTCGACATAATCATCCAATTTATCTGGTGTTAACTGGTTTCGTAATTTGGTGAAGATAGGGATTGATTCAGCTTCCAAGTATACTTCTTGATAATATGGATCTATTTGTCCATCCAAAGGAATAATAGTCCCATCAGGGCTTTCCCAAGTCACATCTAGCATATTTGAAACATTAAAGACTTTACCTTTTTCATGATCAGCAATAATCCAATCAAGTTTGCACCAACCAGGATCTTTTTCACCATACTCCCATGAAATGAGTTCCTCTTTTCCCTCTTCATTTTTTACTTTCTTAAAGCCGTCTTTTACTTCCTCAGCTGTCCATGACATTGGTGATCCTTTCTTGAGTACTTTCCCTTTTTGTTCATAATTAGATTTCCATGTACCCCATTTAACTTCTATAAGAGTATAAGAAGGAGAATGCAATCTCTCAAGAGCTTTCTTTCTCATAACTTCACCTATAATTCTACATGCATCTTCTTTAGTGTTGGCAATGATATTTACGCGTTCAAAAAAATCTAAATCTCCTGGAAATCGTTGAATTTTGCCTTGAGCAGCTGAACCAGAAAGTGATATAGCTGTTTCTACAACACCTTCCGTATCAGGCAAACCAACAATATTACCAATTCTTCGATATTTTTCTAAATCCTCCGAATCAAAGTCAATCATGGACATTTTATGACCAAAAACACCTTCTGTTTCATTAATCTGATAATCAGTACCAGTTTCTTGGATCTCTTTCATATCTTTCATCCACTGAATGGCCTTTTCTTCATCAATTTCTACGCCTAATCTTTTTGCAGCATCAATTATAACTTTAATTTCTTCATTTTGTTCAGTCATTGTTAAAACACTTCCAACAAAAAACTCTTTTAAATCAATTTAAAAAATTATTATTTTATAAAAAAAGCATTTCTAATATAAAACTTGTTCTTCTGAATAGAAAGTATGTTATAAAGAAACATAAGAACATAAAAAGTAGTTTATAATCTAAGAAAAAATAAAAAATTGTTTTTAATAATTTTATAATCATATATATAAACAATCATTTAAAATAATAATATATGCTCGATGGACATAGCCAAACAATAGAGGATTTATACAAAATACTTGATTCAAAATTTGAGGGATTAAGCTCAAAGGTAGCAGAAGAGAAATTTTTGAGATACGGAGCAAATATTGTTTCTACTGCTAAAAAAATAAAGCCTTTTCAAATCCTAATTAATCAATTTAAGAATCTCCTAGTTATTATTCTAATTTTCGCAGCTATTACAACGGGAGTTATTAGCATTTTTAAAGATGGGGAATCATCAAAGCTTGATACAATAATAGATATTGTTGCGATATCTGTTGTTATAATCGTTAATGCTGGATTGGGATTTTATCAAGAGTATTCTGCAGAAAAAGCGATCGATGCTTTAAGGAAATATTCTGTTGGTAAAGTTATTGTTGCTCGAGATGGGAAAAAAATGGAATTAAATACAGAACAATTAGTTCCAGGTGACATTATTTTCTTAGAATCAGGGGATATAATCGCAGCGGATATTCGAATAATTCAAAGCTACGAAATTCGTGTTAATGAATCAATACTTACAGGTGAGTCTGTTCCTTTACGTAAGAAAACTCAAATTCTCCCTAGAGATACAGCATTAGCTGATCGGGCAAATATGTTATTTAAAGGTACAACAATTGTTAATGGAACTGGTGTAGGTATTGTAATTCATACTGGTTCAACCACTGAATTAGGTAAGATAGCTACTTCAATTGTAAAGATAGAACGTGAAGACACTCCTATACAAATGAAATTGAAAAAATTAGCAAAACAATTAACAATATTTATTGGTGTTTTATCAGTTATATTGTTCATTATTGGTGGATTTTCTTTAGGTTGGGAACAATGGACATATCTTTTAGTATTTACTATTGGTTTAGCTGTAGCAGCTGTACCTGAAAGTTTACCTGTTGTATTAACACTTGCACTAGCAATAGGCATAACCAGGATGGCAAAGAAGAAAGCTTTAATTAGAAAATTACCAGCGGTTGAAGTTCTGGGTTCTACAACAGTTATATGTACAGATAAAACTGGTACTTTAACTTTAAATGAACAAACAGTAAAATTAGTTTGGTTAAATAATACTCAATATAATGTTACAGGTAATGGTTATTATCAGGATGGAGCAATTATTACATTGCCTTCTGCTGAGAAGCAAGAACCACTCAAGAATAACGACTTACTAAAAAGCCTTGAAATTGTTACATTAGCTAATGAAGCATCAATACAATCACAAGGACCAGAAGAACCTTACAAGATATTTGGTGATCCTACTGAAGTTGCCTTACTAATTTTAGCTGAAAAAGGGCAATCCGTAGATGAAATAAAGAAGCTTTGGTCTATTGAATATATTTTTCCGTTTGATAGTGATAGAAAGAGAATGAGTGTTATTGCGAAAAACAAATTGACAAATCAATATCAAATAATGGTAAAAGGAGCAACTGATGTTTTAATTAATCTTTGTAATAATCAACTCAAAGATAATATTGTTACAGCTTTAACTGATGATGATAAAAAAAGAATTATCACTAATGTGGAAAATTATTCAGCTAATTATGCATATCGAATATTAGGCATAGCATATAGAGATATTAACAGAGAACTAGCAGAGAAACTCATTCTTAGTGAAAATTACGAATTAGTAGAAGATCATTTGATTTTCGTTGGTTTTATTGGTATGATAGATCCACCTAGAAAAGAAACTCGTCCAGCAATCTTGGAAGCTAAACAAGCAGGTCTAGACGTAATTATGATAACAGGGGATCATATTGAAACAGCTAAAGCTGTGGGAAAAGAAATCTCTTTGTGTTCAACAGATGAACCAATTACAGGTAAATTATTAGAACGAATGACAGATGAAGAATTAGAACAAGCAGTTCAAAACACACACATTTTTGCTCGAGTAAATCCCGCTCATAAATTACGTATCGTAAATGCTCTGAAGAAAAATGGTCAAATTGTGGTTATGACTGGTGATGGTGTCAATGATGCTCCAGCTTTAAAGAGAGCTGACATTGGTGTAGCTATGGGTATCACAGGTACTGATGTTGCAAAAGAAGCTAGTGAAATGGTACTTGTTGATGATAATTTTTCAAATATTATCGATGCTATTTCTGAAGGTCGTACAATTTATACTAATATTAAGAAATTTATTGGTTACCTTTTATCAGCTAACACTGGTGAGGTTTTCACTGTATTATTTGGTGTAATTTTGGGATTGATTTTAACAAAGGATGTAATAATTCCCGTTCTTGCTATACAACTATTATTCATTAATATTCTAACAGATACTTTTCCAGCCCTAGCTTTGGGTGTTAGTCCACCAGAAAAAGATGTTATGAAGAGAAGACCACGCGATCCAACAGAACCACTTTTGGATAAGGAAATGATCATTATGATATTTCTTTCAGGAATATTATATGCTGTTGGTACAATGATTGTATATTTTTGGTCATTAGATTTTAATACAATTCCAATAGATGAAGAACATAAGAGATTGGCAGAAACAACAGTCTTTGCTTCTCTAGTAATTTATCAGCTTCTTCATTCACTCTCAATTAGTCAATCAAAGATTGTATTTTCAAAGGATATTTTTAAACATACAAAGATGTTTTTAGCTTTAGCTGTAAGTATTGGATTATTAATAGTAGCAATTTATGTACCATTTATGGGAAAATTGGTTAAAACTGAACCATTACCTGCAATGAATTGGTTAATGATCATCTCAACTGCTGTTCCAATTTTTATAATTGATGAATTACGGAAGGTTATAATTAATCGTAGAAGAAAAATAACTGAATCCCCTATAATAGGGGAAGTTTGTTAGAATTTACTTTCTAAGTAAATCACTTTCAACTCTATCTAACCATTCATGAGTCATAACATTGAAAATATCAACTTGTTCATATTGCAAACCATGACCTGCAACATCTAAAACGGCAAAAGTACAACATGGATAATTTTTTTCTTGAACATCCCAAGCATCTCTATAACCAATCCAATGGTCTTGTCTTCCTGTAATAATCAAAGTTGGTTTATCAAAAGGCTCTTGTAAATCATCAATATCATATGTTAATGCTCTACCTTTTTCAAAATAAACTATGAAACTTTGGTTTCTAGATAAATAACCTGAATACGTTTCATCTTTTACCCGTTTCCAAGTATATTCGTTTTGTTTAACAGCAAAGGATTCAAGAAATTCTTTTTCAACAATAGGTAAAGTTTTCATGAATTCTTCATCAATTTCAATAATATTTCTAATAGGTAAATTCTTGTGTTTTCCATCAGTCCTTATCGTAGGAGCGAATAAAAATAAACCATCAATTTGTGATTTTCGATGATAGAGAATAGCTCTTGCCATTGCACCACCAAAAGACTCACCAATAATAAGAAAACGTTTAGTGCCAATAATTTGATCTATAAAATTTAATAAAATCTCTACAAACACATCAGATCCTTTTATCCAATCAGCACTAGATGATTTACCCATACCAGGATAATCCACATAGATTCTCATCCAACCTTTTCTTTTAGAAAAAATTGGTTCTAAAGCTCCTTTCATCATTCGATGGTCTAATGGAAAACCATGCAACATTAATACTGGTTTTCCTTGTCCAATTACTTCATAATAAATATCAACATCTTTAACTTTACAAAACAAGTTGTGTATTCCTCCTTGTTCCCAAAAGAAATATTTTATTCAAACAATAAAATGTAATTTAAAATTTAAAGAAATCTAAAACTCTTAAACAAATAATAAATTGACAGAAATTAAAATTATTTATACCAATTTTGGAAATAAATAACAAATATTTCTTCAAAAAAATAACTTCTTAATTAATAGAAATCTAAATAAAATAAGGGATTTTTATTTTTTTATTGAATATTTTAACTTTTAAAGAAAATCATTTAATTTTGATAAAAGGTGGTTATTTGATTATGAGTAATATTAAAGATAGAGTTGATCAATGTATAAAAATTCTTCAAAATAATAAATCCACTAAAGAAAGAAAAGCTGCTGTTAAAGAACTTAATGCCCTAGGTTTTAGTGCTGAAGCAGCTCTTCCTGAGCTAATGAATATAATTAGTAAAAAGGATGATTTTTCTATTCAGAGTTTAGCTGAAGAAGCAGTTGTGAAAATTGGTGAACCAGCAATTCCTGCTTTGAAAAAATTATTGAAAGCTGTATCAAAGAAAAAACGTTTGAAAGGTCTCGGTTTACTTGGTGAAATTGCTTTAATGGATAAAAAAGTTATCAATGAAGTTTTACTTTTAATCAAACCACTCGTTAGGTATGATATTAACAGTCAAGTTCGCCTTAATGCTATATCTATTATTAAAAAACTTGCTTTAAAATACAGCAATCAACAAAGTATCGTCGAATTACTTGGTGTTGTATTAAGAACAGAGAGGGATTTTCTAGTTCGACGTGCAGCGGGAGAAGCATTAGGTGAGATAAAAGGAAAATTAGTTATTATGGAACTAATAAAGTCAATGGATCGCAAAAATTATCCCTTCTTTAGACTCTCAGGTGAATTTCGTGTTGAAGCAGCTAATGCTTTTGTAGAAATAGCTATGGATAAACCAAAATCAATTAATGAGCATATACCCTTCCTTCTTGATATATTAGATAATGATCCTTATACTCCTATGCGAATTACAGTATTAATACCACTCATTATGTCTGGTGGATGGAATATAATAGAAGATATATTAGAGATAATTGTCAAAGATAAGTGGTTGCAAGTAAGGATGTCTGCTCTTGAATCAGCTGATCTTCTTATTCACCAAAAAACATCTAGAAGCAAAATTACCTCCATTTTACCTATTCTTAAAAAAATAGCTCGTGAAGATAAGTATCAGTGTGTGCAAGAATCTGCTCAAGACTTAATTGAAAATTTTGAGGATTTATTGAAAGAAGAAGAATCAGAAGACGATAACCTATGAATAGAAAATTTATTACTCTAACAGTTGGTTTACTTGGTTTTCTCTTTCTTTCAAGCATTTTTCTTGGGATTTATCAACCTTGGAAAACTAATAACATAGAAATTAATTTTTCCCATGATAAAATTATAAGCTATCCAGGCCAAACAACTTGGCTTTTAGCGGAAATTAACATGAATTATCATTGTTCCGATATTCTTGATGGTATTTCCATTCAAACAAATCAATCAATTAATTTTGACTATGATATTTGGTTAAATCATGAAAATAGCTATATCGTGGAAATTTTCCTTCATCCTGTAGCTATACACCTAGATTCCAACATTCTAGTGACCCTCTCAATAACTTGCCAAAACATCAAGATACAGAAATCTGTTATTGTCTCAGTAATTGATTGGTCATATAATCTACCTTTTGAAGTCGAGCAAGCTCTAAACCGATTTACTGATTATTTAATCGCTAATAATACTGACTTCTCTCAAGCTGAAAATAGTAATTTGGAATTTCTAGGAAATATTCCTCAAATTTTAATTGTAGAACACTATCTATTTCGTACTGATAATTGGGAGCTAGAACTCGCAAAACATGTTATGATCATGCCTTATGATTGGGTTTCGCTATATATACGACCTAGAAATTCTTTTCATCCTACATGGTCAGGAAAAATTTACTCATGGGGCTCAAATAATCATACAATCTATGAACTTAATCCACCTGAGAATGTTTATAGATAGGTCGATATTGAAAATTAAAAAATTACTTGTTAAAAAACAAAGTTAAAAACAGTTTTACTGTTTAATGCACAGAACAATTAATCAAATTGATATTAGATGAATTAGCATTATTAATTTGTAAAAAAAATAAGAGTATTTTAAGGAATTTTATCACTAAGTTAACAGTTTATTTTTTATTTGCTATTACTATTGTTTATTTGTTAGAAATATTAGTGAAACTTCTTTGAAGATTCTTCATTTATTATTACATATTTGATTTTATATTTCTAGTTAAAATTAGGTCATAAAAAGTAATATTCAATTATGAGGGATATAAAAATTGAAAAAAATACTAATCTTATCAATAATTTTCTTTTTGTTAGTAAATATTTATCCAGTATTAAGTCCATATAATGTTGCTCCCAATCAAACTTATGAATATGATGTGAAGAAAGCAATACTATCTATCAAATTATGTGGGGATTCTTATTCTGGTAAAGGATTTAAAGTAAATGAAATTAAATTCAATCAAAGATCAATTATTCAGGCACATGTAGTTAGTTTAGGTGGAGATAATGTGCTATGGACACTATCTTGTGGTGGTGAATCAGAATCAAAACTTGCTGATTGGAATTTAGTTGATGAATCAAGTTTATCATATACTATTTTAAATCCTATTAGTATAATTGATGATTTTTTAATTAATCCATTGTTAGCAAATGATGGCTTGGGTTTAATTTTTTATCCATTTTTAGGGACTATTCGAACAATGGAATTCTTTAAAGCTTTAAATAATAAAACACAATTCATTTACTCCTTTTTTATTACTAAAGTTGATCAACCGAAATTTGAAACTTATTATGAAGAAAATGGACAATTAGTTATTTTTGAATCATTAATTACAGGAAAGTTAAAACAAAATTTCACTTCACCAACATATGATATTTCATTTTCACATCACTACCAAGCAGTTTATAATATTTCAATCGGGCTTCTTCAAGGATCACGTGTTATCTCAGAAGGTTCTGGTTTATACATGAATAAATCTGTGAATTATAATTTTGAGTCACAAATAGAATTAACGGATTACAATTTACCTAATCTTCAATTTTCAATTAATAATTTTCCACAGAAATGGTGGCTGGTTGGGATAAGTAGTGGAATAGTAATAATTGGTGTGAGTTTAATCATTATTCGTTATAGAAAGAAAAAATAGTAAATTTATTAATCAAAACAAATAGTATTTCTCACAATCGATAATCGTTCAAACAACCGTGTTGTTCAATAGTATTGAATTTTTTACGTTTTGAATAAAAATGTGCAAATATTGGAGAAGAATCTATTTCTTCATTTTTGTATATCAAGTTCTTTTCACCATATCTAATAGATTGAAATACAAGCTTCATATGATGTCGTATTATAGTATCTCTAAGTTTTGCCCAACCGAAAATGAATCCTCCACATATATGAAAATATAAATGTAGTTCTTTTGTTTCACCATTTATTTTCCACTCTCCTAAAACTTCATCCCTCATAAATTTTGTATACCAATTAGAGATTTGTTGTTTATCATAGTCTTTTGCTATTGTTAAAAACATATCACCAGTTTTATCTGAATGAGTCAAAGTATATCTACGAGGTAAACTGAAAACTTCCTCTTCTATATCAACGAATTTTACATGTAGCTTTTTTGGGTTAAGATAACTCATTTTATCTCCCATCTGTCAAATTGCTGTTTTCATAGTAAAAAAAGTGATGAGGAATTAATAAAACTATTCCAATAATAATCATGTTTTAACAAATAATTACAATAATGAAAGTAGATGTTTGACAGATAATTTAAGAATCTCGAAAAATCCTCCAACATCAACTGAACCATGACCCTCATCACCTGCTACGATTAATTCGACAGGCAAATTCCTCTTTTTAGCTTCTTCATAAAATCTTCTTACTGAAATAACAGGACATCTAGAATCATTTGCGCCATGATAAATGAATAACGGTGCTTTCAGATTAGCTACAAAAGTAATTGGTGAAAGTTCTTTGTAAAGATCTGGTTTTTCATATGGTGAACCACCAAGGAAGTGTTCTAAAAATAATCTATAATGACTATTTGCTAATCCATATGCTTCTTTCAAATCAGCCATGGGTACCCAAGCTACACCACCAAGCCAATCATCAGGTTGAGTTGTTAATGCTCGTAATGTTAGATATCCCCCATGAGAAGCACCAAAGATTAAAGGAAGTCTATCCGAATTTAAAATCTTTTGAGCATATTTTGCTCCAAAAAGAACGTCCTTCAAATCATCTCCATTAGATTCGCCTATAGTTAAATTTTTGAATTCTGTACCAAAAGTAGTGCTACCACGAAAGTTTGGTGCGAAAACATTGAAACCTGCTATAACAAAAGAAGTAAGATAAATATCCCATTCATCTATATTTGCATATGTGGGTCCACCATGACAATAAACCAATAGAGGAGCTTCGGGATTTGGATTCTTTACTAACCACGCTTGGACTTTTCTTCCATCAAAGGATTCATACCAATGATTTTCTATTGATAGCTTGAGCTGTTCTTTACTCCAATCAAGAAATCTATTATTTTGACTATCTCTAAATCTATAGAATATTTCCGGTTGTTTGAATGAACTACCATACCATACAATACCATCAGAAGTAACAATAGCTTTACCCAATGAAAGATCACTGGGAACAATTTCAGTCCAAAGATTATTTTTGATATCTAAGAGGTACAAGGACATTCGACCATTTTTTCCTACGTAAACTGAAAGATTTTCTTCATCTATCCATTGAATTGCTCCTTTATCAAAAGGCCAAAAACCTACAAAACCTGGCACTTTGAATTTCTTATGTTCGTTAGGATTTGCTTCAGATTGTATAACGATTTCATCATAAACACTATTTAAATCAGAAGCATAAGCTAATTGACCTTTACTTGAGAATGCTGGAAAATTACATGATGAATTATCACTTAATTTAATCCAAGATTTTACTTTAGAATCTTTTATATCAATAATGGCAATTTTAGTATATCTTCTTCCAATAGCCATTGCTAATAATTTTCTTTCAGTATCATAATCTGAATTCAAAACTTGCTCATTTGTTGTAAAGATATCAACCATTTGACCATCTAAATTTATTTTTTTAACAAAATAAGATACTTCATTAAAACCAATAATTAGAAAATGCTCATCATCAATCCAAAAAGCATCTGATATACTACCTATTGGATTTTTGGTAATTTGTTTTAGTGCTCCTTCTCCAGAGAAATCAAATAAATAAATTGAATAATTTTCAGATCCGCCAATATCTTTCTTTATAATCACTAATGGTTTTTCAGCATGTAAAGCTAAGAGTCCGGTCATGGATTCCTCAGATAATTGCTTTATATCATTTTCTCCTTTCCACCAAAATGGAATAGGTATCCCATTCTTTTCAGTTGATACATATAAGAAATCCTTTCTTTTAGGGTGCCCTTTCAGTGAAAAAACTATAGGCGTTGATAAGATAGGAGCTAGCTTTTCTTTAAATTTTTCTTCATCAAAGGTAATCAAAATATTATCCTCAACTAGAGAATTAAATTCTATAATAAAATAGTATTGTTTTGTTCAATTTTATTTTTTTATCTATAATGTAAATTATTAATTAGTACCATTAAAACTTGAAATAAAGAAAAAGGAAAAGGCTTAGAATAAGCCTAAAATTCCTATTGGAAGTATTAATGAGATAATAAGAAAAGCAGCTAGAAATACTACACCAATAATTGAAATAATTAAAGCAGCAGTATTTTGCTTGTTTTTACCTTCAATTTTTCTTGTTTTTATTGCTATAACTAGAGAGACTATATTTAGTAAAATGAATATTATGGAAGCTAGTCCTATAATTGATAGTGTTAAAACAAACTTTGATTCGGATTTTGATTTTTCTTCAGTACTATCTTCTACCAGTTCTTTCTTTTCAATTGGCTCTACAAAATCAATCCAGTTAGCATTATAGAATGTTCTATCTACATCGATCTGACCTTTTTGCCACCATTTAACTGATGGATCAAAAGATTCTCTTCTAGTAGGAACTACATTATTGGTTACAGTTCGAATTACCCATTCCAGTGAACCAGTGTACTTAATTTTCTCCCAACCATACAGAATTAAGCTGTAGATTGAATAAGTTAGTATCATATTAATTAAAACACCATACCATGGCAGTAACTTATAAGGCGTTTGCCAAACCATCAGTGAAGTAAAGAAGAACATGATGAAGAAAATCCATTGATTATTATAGTTAGTAAAAGCGACTGTACCAAATCGTCTAATTATTTTTGTATGCTTAGCAAATGTCTTGCTTTTTCCACGAAATTCGACAAGTCTAAATAATAACATAAACAGCATTAAGCTAAAACCATTAACAGCAAAGAATTGTCCTAACCAAGCAAACATCGGTATTGGAATATTTTCTCCTGTTGAACCAATTTCTTTGATAAAATCGGGATCCCAAGCTCGATGATTAGGAAATTGCATATATAATTCAATGAATGCATCAAAACCATCTGCAGTAGTATAATTATAAGTGAAAACTTTGTAAACTACAATAAAAATTCCAATTAGTCCGCCAACAAACATGATAGTCCCAACTATTAGCACATTACGAGGGAATTTCTTAGAAATCTGATCTTTTGGTTTTGAGATAACAATCCCAATGATACTGCCAATAAACGATATTGCAAGATATGGAATAATCGGTTCGTTGGGTCCTGCTAGAGCATTCAGGAACGGTGCTCTAAATATTTGCCAAAAGGTTTCTGTACCAATTTCAGGTAAATACAATGGATTTCCACTCGCATATTCACCAAAAGGATAACCTGGTACGATATGATTTACTAAATTCCATATTGGTTGAGTTAGTCCCACAACAACGAAAGCTAAAATGATATATGAAATAATCATTCTTTTGTAATTTTTCCAATTGCCCCTGAGGGACATTAAACCTTGAATACAACCATTGATTATTAGGCACCAGGCGATTGTGTGAATTGTTTCAAAGAAATTCCATCTATAAAGAATTAATTGCCAATTAGTGTTTGCGGGATTATTTAAATTCCAAAAGAAGCTACCAAAGAGACCATTATACCCGATTATCCCTTCATTCAAAAAGGCAAAAATCAATAATAAAATACCACTAACAATTTGCTTTAAAACCAAACCACGAACAGATTTACCTTTTTCCAAGTCGCGGTAGAAACTCACCATATTGCTTGCAGCTGAAACTATTAAAAAGAATCCAGCGAGTCCACCAAAAAAGGGGATCAATATTAATGCTAATAGATTCAGCATCGGAACATCATTAATATTAGCTAATAATGTGTCCCTATCAAGAGTCCTTTGAACAATATGTAGAAATAACATTAGAAAAATAGCTATTCCTCGAGCAAAATCAAGTGATACAAAACGTTTTGATTGACTCTTTGTAGAGTCACTTACATGTAATTCCGCACTCATTTTTCTATCCCTTAAAAGAATTTATTTGCCAAACCTCATTAATAATATTGTTTTACTTTAAGAATTTTTAGGCGAATATAAACTAATGAGTAAACATTTTAATAATTTATAAAAGAGAGGTTTTTCCTAAACCTCTGTCGTATATACTACTCTTACTTTTTTGAACTATTAGATCGTTATTTTACCAATGCTTTGTACTTCGTTTCACACTCTATAGCTTTTTCTTTATTTCCTAATTTATTATGACAAATCGCTAGGAATTTCCAAGCATCAATTGAATTTGGTTGAAGTTTTATCACTTGATCGAAAACTGTTATTGCTCTCTCAAAATTATTACTATTTCCTAATGCCAATCCTAAATGTAATAAAACGTCATAATTATTGGGATAACTTTTATTCAATTGTTCAAGATTTTTAATAGCTTCAGGGTATTTTCCTGTAGTAATATCAATTTTAGCAAGCATAAATAAAGACTCAAGAAAACCAGGATTCAATTTCAATGCTTTTTCTAATCTTTCACGGGCAAGATCATATTGCTGTTTATTACCATATAAATAACCCAATTGGTAATAAGCATTAACATCTTCTGGTACCCTAGTTAATAATCGCTCGTAATACTCTATTGCTTTATCAATTTGATTTGTTCGAAGATAAGCTTCTGCTGCTCCTCGTATAGCATCAATATTAAGATAATCTTTGAGCAAAACTTGATGGAAATTATTTAATGCTTTTTGGTGTTCTCCTTGATTCCAGTATAATTTTGCTAGTTCAATCCTTGCTTTGTGTTCATCAGGCTTTACTTTTAATACTTCTTCAAAAATGGCAATAGCCTCAGAATATTTCTTAAGAGCAATTAATGCACTAGCTTGATCTAATCTGGCATTAACTAAAGTAGAATCATGCAAGTAGGCTTTACTAAAACTATCAATAGCTTGTTGATAATTTTTAATTTGAAAATAGGCCAAACCTAGATTCATCCAAGTTGTTGCATGTTCCGGTACTTCCTCAAGTATTTTAAGAAAATTAGCAATAGCTTTTTCATATTCTTTTTTATCATAAAATTCAGCTGCTTGTTTGTGAACTTTGTTTAATTTAGCATTCTTAAACATCGCATTAATCATACCAATTACCAAGATTAATAACTCCTCTAATATTTCAAATAACTACTTGTTATAATTCTTTCTACTGAATAAAGATTACTCTAATTGTTTGAAAAAACAATTTTACTTCAATTAGTGAATTCTGCTAAATTGCAGTAGTAGCATATTTATAATGAATTTATTTTGAAATGTTATTGTGGATTTATTCTTAGATTCGGTTTAAAATAAATTCTGGTAATCTACCTTCTTTTACTAGAATTTCTACTAGATTGGGCATACTATTCCATTGCTGAATACAAAAATTGAATTCTTCTTCAGTAATACCCTTAAGTTTTGGTGCTAGAAATGTTACTAAGCCAACATTTGATCCTAATAATTTTCTTAATTTTTCACATGGGAATTCCTCGCAGAGTGCACAACTGTCTAATCCTTTTTCTCTAACACATGGTCGTACAGGACATTGTTTATCAGCAATATTGTCCCCCTTGCTTTTACAACCTTCACAATGAACATTCTCTGCAGTATAATCTTGATGACCTAAGTATTTTATCCATGCATCAACTAATTTCTGACGGATTTCTATATCATCCGATCTTGCTGCACATAAATGGCAATTGTATCCACAATAACTAATCATCTTTTCTTGTAATTTTGACATTATTTATTCACCTATGAAATATTATAACAAAATGTCTTAATCAAATGCATTGGTCTTATTATTACACCTTTTTCAAATAAAAATAAGGGAAATAAAAGAAGCAATAATCGAAAAGTCAAAAAATATAATAATGATTTAATTTTCTTTTTCGAAAATAGTATTTATAGCATTTAAGGCTAAATAATGCAATTGATTATCCTTATCTTTTTTAGCTACCTCTGAAAGAGCACCAATAGCTTTTTGATTGCCAATCTTTCCTAAGGCTCGAGCTGCTTCATGTCTTACAAATATATCCTTGTCATAACGTAAAATACTAATCAATGGATCAACAGCTAAATTATCACCAAAGTTACCTAAAGCTATTATGAGCTCAGATTTGAATACGGGATCAATGGTTTTTTGATTCAATATTTCTAATATTGGTTTTACAGCTTTGGATTCATTAATATTACTTAATGCTACTGCTGCATGGAAATTGACACCTTCGTCTGGATCACTAAGACAAGAAACTAATTCATCTAAAGCTTCTTTAGCTTTAAGTTTTCCAAGTATCTTACAAGCTCCCTCTCGAAAATATATACTGGTATCAGTTTCCAGGAGGGAAATTAAAAGTTGTATAATTTGCGAATCGTGTTTTTTAGAAAGAACATCTACAGCTGTATATCTTTCTTGTGCGTTCTCACTTTCAAGCTTTACTACTAGTTTTTTTGTTGCTTCTGTTATTGACATATTATCATCTCATTTTAAATTTCATCAATGTTTACATGCAAAAGTATTATAGAAAAACTATAAGGAAATAGTATCTTATATCTAAAATAAGAGATTATTTTATTTTACATGGTATTATATTATTAAATAATAATAGGTTGTTATCAATGATAAGCTTTTGCTTGATTTAATTAAATTCTAGAAAACCAAATTTAATCCGATTATTGATTTTTACAGTTCCTTTTGCCATAAGTGAACTTCTGTTTTATCTGTAAAACCTAATGAATCATATAACCTATTGGCTGCTTCATTAGCAGCAGCTCCTGGTATACAAATAGCTTTTGGTTCAAATTTCTCAAGACGTTTAAGACCTTCTAAAATTACTGCTTTACCTAGACCTAATCGACGATGGTTTGGATGTGTTCCTACAGGTTCTAATTCAGCTATTTTGCCTATTGGATCCAATCTTATAGTACAAAAAGCAGCAAAACTACCATCGGGTGCAACACTAATAATATCCAATTCAGGATGGTAAAATGAAGCTTTTGTAAAAACCTTAAATGTCCTTTCAGTCATTTTTTTACAATGAGGAAACACAGCACCCATAACATCCCTATACTTTAGAAAATCTCTCTTTGTATCTACATGTTTAATTGAATATCCTTGTGGTAATGTGTAATTTGCTATTCCATTGTTTAATGAAAACTTCCGATCATATTCATCAAAACCTTGATCAGTGTAATCCAATTTTTTGAGAGTAGTGATTCGATCTTTATCAGTTCCATAAGCAAAAATATGTAATTTTTTTTCAATTGATGATTTGATTTCATTTTGAAATTTCGATTCAATCCAAAGAATGATTTCCTTCTCAAGAGATTTATACTCTGGATGTATATTTATCGTATAAAATGAATCATTTTCAAGAATAACAACAGCAACTATTTTGCTTCCCGATTCAATAATCTCTTCCCAAATGGTAACAAGATCATCTTCTTCTTCTCGATATTCACTTCCACATGGACCTACTTTCCTATTTTCAAATCTTGTAGGTAACCAATTTTCATAGTCTTTAGACATATGAAAGGTTTCTATTAAGAATTGTTGAATTAAATAATAATCATTTTTCCAATTGAATGGACGAACTTGAATAACCATCAAACATTCCTTCAGGTTTACTATTCTTTCATTAGCAGCTATTAGAAGAAACTTTTTCTTATAAAACAGATATAATATTTTGGGTAGGATTAAATGAACCCGAAAAGGTTTGCTGTTTGGGTAATATTAGCAATTATTGCAGTAATTATTATTGCATTTGTTGAGTTTCTTCTTTACAATTATGTAATGCCAGATAATTATGAATTTAGGGATACCTTAATTCCATTGGGTTTACTAGCTTTAAGTATCTTACCGATAATAATTTTCTTTGGAGCAGCTATGTTCTATTTAATTACATCAAAACGAAAGAAAGAACAGATGGAACAAGAGGAACTATTAGTTTACGATGTTTTCGTTAATGAATCATAAAGACATAAATTCCAACCAATTTCTTTAATAGATAAAACTACAGTAGTCAATCTAGTGATTATAAAATATGAGTAGATCATCAGAAACTTATACTGGAAGAGACGGTAAGATTGATGAGCAGGCTTTATCTGCTGCGTTGAAACGTTCTGGTAAAATACCCCAAAATGAGATTAGTATAGTAGTTCACAATTTAGTTGAAGTTGTTAATTCCGGTTTACTAAAAAAAGATAGAATTAGCATAATAGTTCATAATATAATCGATGATACAAAATTCCGAGCTAATTTCATTAAAAACCCTAAGAAAGCTATTGAATCAGCTAATCCACAACCTTCTCCTTAAAGAAATTCATTCAAACTGATAAGATCCATTGCTTTATTTTTTTTACCGATATTTATCTTTCTTTTGATTTTTATAATTTAAAATTAGTATTTGATAAAAAAAAATTATCACTGTGATATTATATTAAGAAAATCATCTAATTAATATAAAATATTTATTAATAAAGAATAGGTTTGTTATTTATGTCTGAAAATATTAGTGACAATATTCCCAAATGGTTACAAATCTTCTATATAATTATTGGTTCAATAACAGTTGTTTTTGGATTTATAGTAATGATAAATGTATTCGACGAAACAATTCTAGTTCTTCTATTGGGTATAGTTTTACTAGTGAACAGTATTAATAGATTTATTATTGGAAACTTCGATAAAAAATTGAATAAAGAAGTAAAAATCAGTAATATAGTAATAGGCATAGTATTACTCCCACTAGCTATTATAGCAATTGCAGGTTATTTTACAATAAGCATTGGAATTATTCTTGTATTACTTGCTTTAGCTATTATATTCATCGGAATTCAGAGTATTGTTCGTGGTTATATAAGTCATACTAGAAAAACTATCTATAGACTAGCCATAATAATTGCTGGATATATATTGATAGGATTAACTATACTTAGCCTTGGATATGATTCATTACAAGATAAATTCAAGATTTTAATTTTAGGAACTGCAATAGTAATTATTGGATTAGTAAGGATTGCAGAAGGTATCATAGGAAAGCAAGTTATGAAACAACCAAAAAGAGAGTATGTATGACTTGGCAATAAGATAATAATTCTTATTGCAACTTTCATATATAATCTAAAAGAAGTACTATCAAAGTAGTGGTTTTTATATTAAAATTAACGAAAACTGATTTACTATTCTACATAAGAATATCAGATTGGTAATCTATAAGAGCAGGTTATAAATTGCCTTATTTTGAAAATCAAATGGTTTAAGACTTGTCAGTTAGTGTCTCTTATTTATATTTAAGCATTTTAAGTAGATATTCATTTAGTCTCTTTATTATTATAATACATTTATTTCCATAAATAAATAACATAAATCAATATTGAAGTTGGGGATAAGAAAGAAATTAGAGAAGACTTGTTTTACTGTAAATTCTTGAAAAATCACTATATTTGAAACTAACGAAGGAGAATGCTAAAAGAAGAATGGAACTTATTAGGGAAGAGTATAAACTTACAGAGAAAAGCCATGAACCAGTTGGAGCTGTAGACAAAGGAGGGATAATAACAGCTAATGTTATTGTAAGAGCTATGGATAGAGAAGAAAGAATAATATTACCGAATATTGCAATAAAAGTAAGTAGTTTTGTAGAAGAGATTTTTTCAAAGTTTTGTAATAATAATAGAATGGAAAATATAATATTAGAGAGAAAGGTTATACATATTAAAATTGAAATAATTCTTGTAGATCCTATATTATAACCCCATAAACCAATATCTACAACAACATCAGATCCGCCTAAAGAAGGATAGCTGCCAAAAGGAAAGATGAAAACTAATATGGAAGCAATTGTACTAGTAATTACCATAATTAAGCTAATTATTTTCAGAATTCTTTGATTCTTTGATGTTAGAGAATTTTCATATTTGTTAATCGAAACTTCACTCATTCTTTTTACACTATAGAATTGGCTTTCCGATTTAAATAAGTATTTCCATTAACTCTAACCTAATATTCCATTATGAAAATATATTTTGTTCATTAGAAATTTTTTCATTTTAGTGAAAAATAAAATGATTTTATCTTCTTTTTTTTTATCATAGATTATTTTTCTTCTAGTATTTTATACAAATATTTTTAATATTATGTTATTATATCCATAGTTTAACAAATAATGGAGGTTTGTAGAAAATGATGAATTATGAAAATTATTTAAGCCACATTACCATTCAACTTTTACATATCTCCAAAGGATTTGTTAATTAAGCTAATTCTTCTGAAAAAAAGGTTGTTTCAATAAAATTCTTGCTAGTCAATAATATTTTCATACTGTTCAATCTTCTATAAATCTCTCGAGGTGTATAATACTATGAAAACACTAGATGTATTAACTAAAAAATGGGTAGAAGTAAATCAACTAGAGACAGTAGATTTTACCATCAATGAATGGAAGAAAAAAGGTTCTAACCTAACTATTGAACAACTACAAAATTGGTTTCAAAGATTAAATCTAGATTTTCCTCCTATTTGCGTTCAAACTTTTACTGAGGATGGAATGGTAGGTTGGTTACTTTTAGTTTACCACTCTGATATAGAAGCTGAGATAAATCCTTGGTTACTTAATGGCCATCCCATCTGTAAGCAAGATTATAATAATGGTGATGAAATTTCAAGATTGCTAATATAGAAAGCAAAAGAGATTATCTCCGAATCCCAAATAACTAGATTGGAAATTAATTTCAAGAATAATGTTGAATATAATATCAATCCTAGAGATATTTATTCTAAATCAGGATTCAAACTTCTAGAACAGAATTGTCATATGCAACTTAATTTAGCTACAGAGGATAGTGTTGATGGAAGAATATCTGATGAGTATGATATTATACCAATCGATAAAGCTAACTTTGAGGAATTATTACGTTGTTTTAAAACAACCTTTAGGCAATCAGAAGATAGATGGTTGCTTGATAGATCAGATGAGGAGTTAGAAGATTATTTTGAGAATACTGTCATTAAGAGTCCTTTTCAATTAATCAATGATGCTTCTATTGCAATTAAACATGATAAGCAAATAATCACTTTTTCAATTGTTCGTGAATCACATGGACAAGCTAATGGTCATCTATGGATTATGGGTGTTCATCCGAATTATCGAAACCAAGGTATCGGATTTACTCTTGTAAACCATGTGAAAAAACAATTAATAAAAAATGATTTCAAAACCTGTAGTCTAAATGTAGATATTACTAACATTCCTGCAATTAGGCTTTATGAAAAGCATGGTTTTAGAGAAGATTGGGTACAAACAAATTATACATGGAATCGAAATAAATGAATTTAATTCATTTAATTGATTTTCTTTTTTATTCTACTCAAACCATCATTTGCTGTTTTGTTATTTGGGTTTAAACTAAGAGTCTTTTCAAAATGTTTTTTAGCAGTTTCTAAATCATCTTGTGCTTCATATAATTCAGCCATAGTACACCAAGCTATGTCCTCTTCAGGATTAATCGTAATAGCTTTCTCGAGATATTCCTTAGCTTTTTCATATTCCCTCAATTTTATATGAAGAAATCCCAAATTATTCAATGTTTGAAGATTTTCTGGTTCTAGTTTTAGTAATTTTAACAAACAATTTTTGGATTTATTATAATCTCCTCTTTCATAATACAAATCGGACAATCTTGCCCAAATCATACTTGCTTCTGGCCAAATTTTAATTATTTTAGTATAGTAAATCATCGCTAAATCAAAATCTGATAGAATATCAGCTAGTTCAGCTATTTTAAATAAAATTTCGACATCTTTAGGATCTATATTCTCGGCTTCTTTAAAATTCTTAATTGCTTCTTCATATTTCTCTTGTATTCTATAAAATTCTCCGAGATTAAACCAACAATCGATATTTTTTGAATCGATTTTTACTGCTTCTTGATAATACTTCAACGCTTTTTTATAATCTAATTTTTTTAGGTAAAGATTTCCTGTTATTAGAAGTGAAATAATATCCTTTGGATTAATTTTCAATGCTTCTTCACAAGCGAAAATAGCCTTCTCAAAATTGCCTAAATCTAAGCTAATATTTGCTATTCCTCTATAAAGAGTATTATTTTTTGGTTCAATTGCAACTGCTTCTTCGTAAAATTTCAGAGCGTTTTCCAAATCACCTTTGCTGTAAAATTCTTCTGCTTTATCAACCAAATTAGATACTTCATCACTCTTCTTGGATTTAACCATCTTTTTCAACTAGATGCTAAACGTTATTAGCTTAATTAAAATATTGTTGAAAAATTAGTAGATAAAGGAATTAATAAAACTTAATTTGAAAGGTTCAAGTTTTAACTTTGATTTCATGAGCTTATTGTTAAGATTAGATATTATTCTTTACTGTTCTTTCTGACAAAATTTTAATTAATACCTATGAAATATATCTAATAGCTATTTTTAGAGGGTTCTTGAAAATGTCAAATGAAAAATCTAAACCTTATACTGTTATTGTCTTAATTTCAATTATAATTATCACATTAATGTCAGTTGGTGTTATGGTTATTATGAGCAGCTGGATACGGACTAGTAATAATGAATATACTGAAACAGCTGAAATCCTAAACAATTTTGGTAATCTAGCAACAGCAGACATACAGATAATTCTTGAAGAGGATTCAGCCAAATACGAAATAGCTTATTCATATTTGAATGATCTGTACTATTTAAATGATAAATATAAAACAATGATAGAATACAACCAAACTCATCCTTTCAATTATACTCAACAAGATTTTGATGAACTAATGATGGAATTCACTTCAAAAATGAGAACATTGATTTCTATAGTTAACAGCACATCAGTCTTTGATTACAGCGCAAATCAACTAGGTGCAAATGTTGCTAATAATTACACTTATAGTGGATTTGAGTATTATTTTATCGTCAATCAGTGGAACGTTTCAATTGAATCATATTTGACGATACATAATGATATTAGAAATTTTGTTAGTGCTTCATTTGCTTTGTCAGGAGACATTATACAACTTCCGAAGATTAATTTTGAAAGATGGACCTATCATTTGTACAATAATTTATCAATTCTAGAATTTGTAGGAAGTAGTAAATCAATTAATTATATTGACGTATATATGGATAATTTAGGATTATCTTTAGTCAATCTTTCTCTTGATCAATTGACCATTTATATTGATAGGTATTTTTCTCTTAACGAGAAAGTGGATGAACTAATACAAGATCTAAATAATACCCTTATAACATTGGCATTAGCAGGTGTACTCATGGGATTTGCTATCTCATTTGATAAAATCAATTTTAGAAGAATTAGTTTGATCGTAGGATTAATAATATTAGTACTGGCAATGATCTATTTCAGTTCCTCATTTGGTACTCTTATAAAATTACCTACAGAAGAAGCTGGAATTATTGGAGCTAATTATTTCGTAGAAATGTAATAGACTAACCAATTTTTCCATTTTTCTTTTTTTCAAATCATATTTTTAGATTTCCTTTTAATTAAAATGACTGATATTCCAAGAGTAGGAATAATGATCATTATAGTATTAAATAGTGTAAAATCTATTGTACTATTGGAAGCATTCGAAAACAATAAAACTAGATTGCTAGGATTTGAGCAATTAAAAATGAACAATCTTTCATTTTGATATTCAGAAGACTTTATGGTTATTAATAAATCACCAAATATCTCTCCTTTTAAATACGTACCTTGTCCAAGATTATCAGCTTGGAATTTACTAAGCAATTGCCAATTAGTGAAATTCACTATATTATAAATATATATGGTTCCATATAAACTACTACCAGTCAGAGAATAGAGTATATTATTTTGTATGATCACAGAGTAACAGTAATGATAATCTGTTACATTTACATAAAAAGTATAAGGATTCTGTATATCAGTAAAATCAAAACATGTAAGTTTACTGGTTCCATTATATAATATGAAAATATCACCTATTATGATAGCTGTGTCGGAATATAATTTTCCTAAATCATAACAGTTTATTTTTTCAATATTTGTTGAATCACTAATATTTAAGATATTTAGGAAAAAATGTGGATTCATAGCATCTAGATAAATGATATAAAATAATGCATTCTTTATGATATTAGGTTTGTAAAATATTACCAAGTTATCATATAAATCAATTAGATATGAACTGATTAAGGTGGGGTTAATTGTAATTGAAAAATCAAATACATTTAGAAATACTCTATCAACAAGCTCACTAGTTGTGCTATTTCTGATGGTATCACAAGCCATTAAATAAAGATAATTTTTATCAAAGATAAAACTAATATGCAGACTATAGCAAAATTCAAAATAAAATATCTTTGAGGCTACATGCTTCAATTGATAATTTTCGATTTGATAAAAATAAAATGTAAAATCCAAAGGTAAATTATTTTCGTAATTATCTGGATTTGAATTATAATTAAGGAAAATAAAATACTCATCCTTTTTCAACAAATATTTAGTATTATTATAATAATCATTGTATGCGGGTACAGGATAACTCACTTCAGATACTAATTTTGTGTTTGATGGTTCGCTATAGTTATACATATCTATTGAGTTATAATCTAAACAATACAAAAAATCTTCATCCCTATGGAAATCATAATAGCTATATCTTTGACCAATAGGATTGTTAATTTCCATATGCGTTTCATCTGAGATTACTTGTGATGAAATACTATCAAAAAATCTTGAACTTATATAAGCATTCAAATTTAGTGAAAGGAATAACACTATAATAATAATTAATTTTTTTCGTACTCTCTTTTCAATCAAATCAAATCCCAAATATAATAGTCTTTTTCTGAATTAAAAGGTTATTTAAATTTTGAAAATGGCGTTAGTAGAAAAAGGGATAAAGAAATAAGAAAGAAAAAATAATCCAACAGTAAATATTGATAGCTTAACTAAATAGCTAATCTCTTTTCCAAAAAGAAATAAAATTATAATAATTCATTTATTCTGTTCATTCTCTTTTCCTTTATTAAGGTCAATTTTAATCTCTTTTGTTTTTGATACTGGTGCTTCATCTTGGAATCTTTCTTCTGTAACAACATACACTTCAGCGATACCTGATTTAGTAAAATCTTTTAATAAACGACCTGAATGGAACCCAAAGGGACCAGGATATTGCACATCTCGAAAAGTTATTCGATAATAAGTAGCAAGATGAGCCCAAGTATTGAGTTCATCAGGATGTTTTACTGATTTTGGAGCAGTGGCAGCTAAACCTATCCAGTCATACCAAGCATGTGCATCTTCAGGATCACCAGAAACTCTATCAGTACTTGGATCCATGGTTCTACCATTATAATTGACCAATGCTTTAATACCAAGCCATTTATCCATGTTGTGTGATTCTATTTTACAAGTCGGTGGACCGGAAGGAGTAAGAGACATAAAGTCATCCATTTCTAGTTCCACATCATCTTCAAGTTTCTTTTTTAAGAAATCCTCTAATTTACTAGTATCAATTTTCAAGACTATCCCACATTTAATTATAATTTCTAATTGATCATTGTTTATTAATATTTATTGACAATAATTTTCACAACTATTTGAATTCCTCTAAATCAAAATAATTATCATGACCCCTTTAACCAGTTATTAAATAACCATAATTTTCTCTGTTTTTATATTTCTCAAGCTTAGCTAGATGTTTATACCACATCAAAGGTATTTCTGTTACATTCTCTTTACTAAATTTATATATACAACCGATTTTTACAGGGTCAGTTACTCTTTCTGCAATAACATAATAAAAATCCAATATTTCACCCCAGAAATATTTGCCCTCTTGTTCTAAAATTATCAAGTAGTTATGGTGATTTTCTTCGAAGTTTTTTCCAAACTAAAAAATGAATTTTATAGAAAAAAAATAAAAAAAGTGATTATCTCTTCAGAACTTCAAGTTGAATTTATTAAGATATAAACCGATAAAATTCTGAAAGATTTTCACTTTACCCATTGGTTTGACTTTTAAGCGATTTGAAAGCACTGCTGTAACAGGATTTAAGGTCATATTCATAACGCCATCATAGGCTTTTTGATCTCTGAAAGCTAAGGTTAATGTAGCATTATCAAGTTTGCCTCTTCCAGAGTAAAAGTTTCCTTTATCCAACCGTAACCAATGCCATTGAGCTTCAGGTAAATTCCTAATCTCAAGTTGGATACTTGCATCTATTCCACCAAATTCATCTTGGTAATCTTCTTCACATGTCGCAAAAGTCGTTATGAAATGCAGATATTCTTCCATATCTTCAGTAGGTATGCTATGAGCTATAAGTAGAGGAATATATTTCGCTTTTAGCTTCTCCATTTCTTCTATTGTTTCTTTTGAAACCTTATGTTCTTCTTTTTTAACTACAGTGGCGCTATCATCACCGATAATTCGTAATTCTTCAAGCTTTGCTTTTGTTGGTCTGCCTGTAACCCAATCCCAACCTCTTATTTTATAATAGGTTTTGAGATTTTCTTCTAAATCAATTTTTACTCCTTCTGTGGGACCGCTAGCTAGCACTTGTTTTACGATACCTGGCAATCGATCATCTTCTCGAGTGATTCCAAGATTACATGAAATCAATCGTTTGATATTAGTCATTCTTTCACCAGCTTCTAGAAGAATTTTAGGTGTGTACTTGAAATCAGTTGCTAATGAGAGATATTTAGCGACATCACTGAATTTTGGTGGAGTTTCAAAATCGCAACTAACAGCGGAATCATCTATTGCACGAATATCTTGGAATGCTATAACTCCATGTTCTCTTCCAGAAATATCAAAGCGATTTCCTGCAGGATTGACACCATATTCAGGGAAGGAAATGGATTGAGATTCAACTTGGAACCAATCACATTTTTGATGATGTGCACCACAACAAGCAGTCATATAAGATAACGCTTGTCCGGCATAAGCTCTAGGATCATGCATTGGTATTTCTAAGCCTTTGACATGAGCAGCTAATTCAGGATCAACACCTAATTTCTCAGCCATACGTTTAACGCCTTCAGCTAATACAGCACCAATACCTTTGCGTTCACTCATAAGGTGCATTAATTTTAGTATAGTATCACCATTTCCCCAACGAATATCTTCAATTTTAATATGTTTTAGATATTGTTTGATAGTTTTTGTAGCTAAATTCTTTTCAACAAGGTAGATCAAGAATGCTATTACAACTCCACTAGAAATAGTATCAAGACCGTAGACATTACCATAATGATGAGCCAAAATGACTTTCTTAGCATCGAACGAACCAGATAATGGACCATATGCAGCCATTGATTCAAATTCAGGTCCATCAACACAAATTTCACTACCATTATCTGTAAGCATAGTTTGCTTAGCACATTGAAGTGAGCACCGTGCACAACCCGAAATTAACATCGGAAATTGTTCTTTCAAAGTTTTTGAGGTTAGTAATTCAGCTGGGAATTCTGTTTCAGTAAAATAATAAGCAGGAACATCTCCAGCAAATGAGCCCATATCCATATAGGTATTTGTACCAAAAATATTCATCACTTTGGGTACTATTCCACCTACAAGGTCATCTTCAAGGATAAAATTAATTTGTTTTCGAAGATCTCTAATTGCTTGTCTATTTGGTGTTTCTGGGATGTTATCTTTAGAGCCAACAATTGCGAAGGCTTTGAGATTTTTTGAACCCATAATTGCACCCATGCCACATCGACCAGCAGCTCTCCCTTCATCATTCATTATACAAGCAAATCGGACAAGCTTTTCTCCTGCAGGACCTATACAAGCTACTTTTGCATCTTTATTATTTATTTCTTTAAGGATTAATTCTTGGGTTTTATAGGTGTCCATTCCCCATAATTTTGAGGCATCTTTGAAGACGAATTTTCCATCAGCTAAGTATAGATAAGTTGGTTTTGCAGCTTTGCCTGTAATTATTATTGCATCAAAACCGGATTCTCGCAAGGAAATACAAAAATGACCTCCAGAGGTTGACTCACCCCAAATATTCGTAAGTGGAGATATAGCACATACAGAGTATCTTCCTGATGCAGGTCTTTCAGTTCCAGTAATTGGTCCAGTTGCAAATACTAAGGGATTGATCGCTGCAAAAGGATCTTCTTTTAGGGTTTTATACGCTGACTTATCAAGAAGATCATAGATTAATTTAGCACTCAATCCAGCTCCACCAATATAATCTCGAGCGAGTTTCTCCTTAAGCGGTTCAATCTTTATTGTTTGAGTTGTTAAATCAACATAAGCAATTTTACCATTATAACTAATAATTTCACTCATCTTTTGTTCTCCTCCATTAATACACTAATTTTTTAGAATCCCAAGCTGCTTCGAACATTTTTTTATAGATGTCGTATTTTAATGGTCTATAAGATGCTAGATGAGCAATATCATTCAAAGCAAATTCAGACATCAACGGGATTGCTTTTATGTAATCTTCTTTTTTGATCACTGGTTGCTGAATCTCACTTACTGAAGTAGCACCATTTACATCTCGAATGAATTGTTGTATTTTCTGTACCAATGTTTCTAATGCTTTTTGACGAGGCATATCTGTGATATCCAAATCAAATAAAGGACAGAGATCTTTCCACCTTTCAGTTACTTTCGCTTGCCACGCAACTGACTGTGGAGTAAACAATCCAACAGATAAACCATGATGAGTATTTGTTATAGCACCAAAACTATGACCTAAAGCATGTTCAATGCCTGGCATAGCATTAGAAAAACTTAAACCAGCCATAAGTGCAGCCCATTGCATATGTTCCCAAGCTTCTAGATCCTTGGAACCATATTTTACTAACCGTGGCAAAAAATGCAATGTTTCTTTTATAGATACTATAGCAATTGCTGAAGTATAGGGATTATTCCAATTTGATACATACGCACCTATAGCATGAGCAAAAGTATCCAACCCAGTACCTGTTATAAGGAAAGGTGGGAGATTTTTAACAAAATCCGGATGCAAAATAACAATTGTTGGTAGGATGTCATCACAAGTTACCCCTATTTTTTTATGAGGTTCTCTTCTTGTATCATTTACAATCGCAGCAGTCGTTGCTTCAGAACCTGTTCCTATTGTTGTTGGTATTGCCACCAAATGTTTGATTTTTCGATGCAAACCAATTGCTCCTGAAACAAGATCAATTTGAAGTAGGTTTAATTCGGGTCGTTCATATTTTATATTGACCACTTTAGCAGTATCCATAACACTGCCACCGCCAATTGCCATGATAACTGCTGGTTTGAATTCTTCACAAATTTTGACCCCTTCTTCTATAGTTGGATAAGGTACTTCTGGTTTAGCACCATCCCAAATTCTAAATTCAAAATTATATTTTGAAAAACCTTTTTCTATTTTAGAACTAAATTTTTTTGTGAATGAATCTGCTACAATCAAAATTCGTTTTTCATCATCATACAATGATTTTTCAAGATATCGAGCAGCATTGGCAATACCATTTTCGCCAGAATAAATTAGATTGGACTTAAATCCTGCCATGATACTGCGCATTGACCTTGCGCCCATAAGACCCATCATTTCTTGAATAAAAGGATCCTCATACCATGGTTTCTCAGCCATTTCAGTCATTAACAATTCATAACTCCTAATTATTTTTTTAATCTATCTCTCTTTGATTTTGTAACCTAAATACATTCCGTATTTTTACGTAGAATTTTCATTCCAAAATAACAAATAGAAATACTTAGTCATACACTAAAAGTAAATACGAAAGATCGAAAATTGATTGATGATAGATTTATAGTAATTCATTTAACATTAAGATGTTTTTTATGAAAAAGAGTAGTTTTTTGAAGAATCAATTGAGATAATTTACTTTTAAGATTAGTCTAATTGAAATAAAAACCAAAAAATTAAAATTAAAAAAAGTGTATAGTAAAGTAACTCATTTTTTTATTGAATAAGGGGATAAGAAATGAATGAAACAAAAACTAAAATTTCTATTTTAGTAATAGTTATAATAATAAGTAGTAGTTTTTTAGCAATAGTAAATACAGGAAAAAATGTTAGAGCAGTTAATCCAGATCCATTCTTCACGATTACCCTATTAGGTCCTAATACAAACGCAGCAAGAAATCAATGGATGATGCTAATATTAGAGGAATTGCCAAAAATAGGTATAGGGGTAAATTTTGACCACACCGGTTGGGCTCAAATTACTCCAAGAACTTGGAGTTATCCAGGGCCTTATCCAATTCCAACATATGCAGAAGGCGGGTTTGACGTTCTTTTCGTTGGTTGGTCATGGGGTCTAGACTGGGATCCAACAGGTCTCTATGATAGTCCCTCTATCACTCCTTATGGTGATAATTTCTATCAGTATTCAAATCCCAATATGGATTTAGCAATTAGTAATTATATGAGCTCATATATTGCTGGTGATCGAATTGCTTGGTGTGAAGAAATCCAAGCTCTATTGTATGAGGACTTGCCTCAAACAACGATCATTTACCCTTTAAATCTCTATCCACATGCAACCGACTTTGAAGGATGGGATGGACTCTTATGGTCACAAGATTATCAAAATGTGGACAATTGGAGTGTCGGTGCACAAACCGAGTTCCATTATGCTACCCCCGCTTCTTTTTGTGATTTCCATCCATATACTTACGAGTCTGTTTATGACGGTCAATGGTTAAGCCAAATTTATGATGGATTAGTTGAACGTGATCCACTTAACGGTCGAACATACGGTCCAAAGATCGCTTCTTCAATAAGCAGTGTCAATGGATTAACCTATAACATAGAACTTGCTTCAGGTGTTAAATGGGCGGATGGCGTGTCATTAAATACCAGTGATGTTAAATTCTCATACGACCTTATGATCGATCCAGACTTTAATAATCCTAGATTAGCTTACTGGCAACAATATTTAGATGATACTTCTATCAATATTATCAGTGCTACTGAAATGGTAATCACATTCTTACGAGAATTTGCCTTCCAAGAAGGTAACTTAGCGCTTGACATCATACCCAAACACATTTGGGATCCAATTGCGCCACAAGATATGGAATCTCAAGCTATTACCTGGGTAACCGTTGACCCAACCAAAATAATGGGTTCAGGTCCATACTACTTGTTTAATTATGATGGTACAAACGGTATCATTCACTTAAAAGTTAACCCATACTATGACGACTGGACTGGTATCACACCAAACTTTGATGACATCTATTTTGAATTCTATTCCAGCAAAGAAGGTGCACTTTCTGACTTAGCTTCAGGAACAATCGATATGGTTGATGCTCAATTTGCTCCACAAATCGATGAAGTTCCAGCTGGTGAAACCTATACTTTAGTAGATGACCCTGGAGTACAAGAAATGGCTTTTAACTGCTTACACCCATACATCGGCACTGGCGAATACTGCCCCATCAGTAGTCCCGAATCAGGTAAAAATATCAGAAAAGCAATTAGCTGCATGATCCCGAGAGATTTTATTGTAGAAGAAATTCTAAGTGGACTTGGTAGACCAGGTGTTACTGGTTGTCCATCAGTTGCTATAGGATTTGATGAAACTTTAGAACCTTATGAGTACAATATTACTTTAGCTAAACAATATATGGAGGCTGCTGGTTTTAGTTATTCGACTTCAATCCCAACACCAACTCCAACTCCGACCCCAACACCGACCCCGACGCCAACTCCAACTTCAACTACACCGATATTTGGATATCAATTAACTTATTTTATTGGTATAATACTAATAACAGCTTCAATTAGTATAATAAATAAAATCAGAAAAAGTAGGAAAAGGTAATCTTTTCTTACAATTTTTTTATATAATGAATTAAACCTTATTATCAAAAAACTACCTTCTCAGAGATATAAAGATTAAAGTTAGTTTTTTACTATAATAATATGGAAAAAGTTTACTTAAACATAGAAGAAGAGCAATAACATCAAAAAATCATCCTATTAAGCTTTGATAGATGATAGAAAAATTAAAAACTGATAGTTCTTTTTTTGACATAACAATTGATGAAGATATCATTTCCAAAATGGTTTCTTTGCTTTGCAGGATATTTGGGGATTAGAAATTGAAGATTCTCTATGGAATAAACTCAAATGGATTGGGTCATATAAATCGGTCCAGTATATTCATAAATGAATTACAGAATATGGGCCATGAAATCCACATTCTATTTGCCGGGAGACCTCCACCAGATTTTGCATTAAAATTAGCACCAAATACTATGTTTAGAGAAGGACCAAAAGACATCTGTGAAAAACATAAAGCGAAAATTTTCAAAAGTGCTATTATTTTTCTATTTAAAATACCTAAAATTGCTTGGACAAGAAGAGAAATAGTAAATATAGCAAAAAAAGAAAATTATGATATCTACTTTACTGATATGGAACAGTATGCTGCTTTTGCAGCTAAAAAAACCAAGAAACCATGCTTTAATATAAATCATCATAGTTCCATTTTTTTCCCTACAGCAGAACAATTACCTGGCAATCATTTAGATAAGTTTCTACTTAGATTTTTGGTTAATAATATGTCACATTACTTCACACGATGTTATGCAATAGATTATTGTGATAAAATTGAAAAAAGTGGTAATTTGTATCGCTATCCACTAATTAACAAACCAGAGTTAGAGAATTACCAAATAACTCAAGATGATCATATTGTTGCATATTTAGCTAATGAAGATTATAAAAGAATCATTAAGGTCTTTTCTAAATTTACAAATGAAACATTTTATGTTTATGGATTTGATGAAGATAAAAAAATCAATAATATGATTTTTAAAAAAACTAGTCGTGTAGAATTTTTAAAAGATTTAACTTCAGCTAAAGCTGTGATAGGTAATGCTGGATTTTCTCTAACTTGGGAGGTTTGTTTAATTAATAAATTAATGTGGGTGATTCCCTATAAACGACATTATGAACAATTAGTTAATGCTCATAGATTAACGAAACTAAATATAGCTTATTCATCAAAAGAAATCACTACAGGGGATTTTGAAAATTTCAGTAAATGGCTTGAAGAAAAGAATTATGAATCTTCAGTAAAACTACCCGTAATAGAAGCTAAGATTATACTTGATGATATTTTTTCTTGTTTAGATGATTATAAACAATAATTCTTTACAATTGTGAACCTATGATTTAAAATTTAATATGAAAAAAATTACCTTTATTTTACGAAAACAGTCTTATTCGCTTTTGGCACAAAATAATCAATGAAAAAATTAGAGGATCATTAAGATACAGAGCTTAATTATAGAAGGGTTATTTTTCCCAGAATTTCAGATAATTATAAGATATAAAACGTTAAGTAATTTCTAATCATAGACTCTTAAAGGGATTAATTTTATTGAAGGATTAAATGATTCTAAATTTAGCAATAAATCTATTAAATAATTATAAGATTATTTTAATGATAAAAAAGGATGAATAAAAAATGAATGTTGATGGTTTTAGAAAATTTGGCAAAGAAAGAAATTATAGTGAAGAAACGATAGAAGATGCTGTTAAAATTATAAGTGATTTTAACGATTTTCTAAGTGAAGAGGAAAGAGATATTGATTCAGCCAATAAAGATGATGTTCACCTATATGCTGAGTATTTAGTGGATACTGGTAGGAATAAGAAAACAATCTTTTATGCTTTGATAAGGTATTGTTACTTTTCAGGCAACAATGAAATGATCATTGCTTTATATGAATTATTGGATGGAAGTGATGTTCTCGAGAATCTAGCTAAAGAACTCATAGAAGTTGTAGGAGAAGAAAAGAGTAAACAAATCTTAAATGGAATCGAATTTCCTGTTTTAGGTACCCTTTCAGTAGAAAAACCAATTATTACGAAATAAGTTATAGAACGTTTATCTGGGAATCTCGATGAAAAAACATGCCATAAAATTCTAGTAAGCAACCTTCATGGCATTCCAAAAGATAGTTATAAAGGTCAAAGGGAAAAATTCCTCAATGCAAAGAATGTTGACGATTATCTTATGGTAAGACATGAAAATTTTATTAAAACTTTAGAAAAACATCGAGATGACCAAACATTATTTTACACTCAAGAAGTGGATGATGAAGTTGTTGAACATATAAGAAAAAATGCCCAAATAGAAGGCGGAGCAAGAAAGGGAAATATTGTATATGCTGAAAAAATACCCTATATGACTAAAAAATTCCTCCATGAAACCGATGAAAAAATGAAACAATACTATTATTGCCACTGTGGATGGGTACGAGAAGCATTAAAAACAGGTGAGGTAAAGGTACCATCCAAATTCTGTGATTGTAGTGCTGGTTACTATAAAAATCAATGGGATGTCATTCTCGATCAACCTGTTGAGGTAGAAGTTATAGAAACAATCCTTAATGGGGATTCAAGATGTCTATTTGCTATTCATCTACCAAATGATGTTGTGAAGATAGCAGATAAGGAATAATAAAAGTTCTTTATCTTTTTACTTATTTTTTCACAACTATTTTTCTTTTTATCATAAATATCTATTGTGATAGCATTAATGATGATTTCTTATTTTATATTAGCAAGTAAATTTTCAAAAACTTCTTTAGTTATAGAGTATTTTTGGATGTCATCAGTTAAATGGATTGGATATATGCCATTTTGTTGAAATTCTTTCGGTAAATTTGCTATTTTGATAGGACCTTTTTTTAGAAAACGTATTTTACGACAATAAGTATGATCATTATTGCTGGTTAAACCATTTTCTTTATATTCAAAGATACTAAGAATTCCAAAATCAAGAATTATTTCTTGATCAACAAGCAGCACAACATCACCATCTTCCATTGCCTCAACGCCAAATAATAAACCAATGAAGGTATGAAGTATATTGAATATATAGTCTGAAGTTTGTGAAAATGAAGAATTATTTACCAATTTACTTTTTATTTCTTCAATAGAAGAATTAGCAATATTTCCAATATTCCAATCAATGGAAATAACATGCTCCTTTTTCCATAATGTCCATAAATCGCTTTTACTATCAACTTTAAATAACCAATAATTTATCAAATGCTAACCTTTTCCTTTGTAGTTACTTATTATCAATATATTATTTTCTTATATTGTTTAATTCTGGTATATATTCTATTTAAAATAATTAAAGATTTCTTGATTAAAATATTCTATAAATTCTTTTGAGTTAATTAACTTCTAATATTGATTAAAAAAAGGGAAGGGAATAAATCCCTTTCAAAGTTATTTCTTTCGTTTAACAATTAGAACTATTGCAGCTGTAGCGAATAAACCACCCAATAATGGTAATAGGTAGAGAGGAGCAACATTTGATTGAGCTAAATCGATAACACCAATTGTTGGGTCATGAACCATCTTATTATCATCACCATAGTTGGGATAAGTAAGATAGACATGAGCTAAACCTTCAGCAAAACCAGGAACATCTTCTGGTGGAATACAAGAATCATCGTCGAAAAAGACTGTTCCAACATCAATGGTATCAATCAAAATATCAGCGTTATTGTATACACTAGCATATTCTAACCATTCATAATAGGCAACTACATCATAATCGTATTGGAAGCTTTCAAAGAACATAGTTCTTTTTAATTCACCATTTTCAGCTAGGGTACCGTTTCTAATCCTAACTTCGTTATGATGTTCGACTTCTGTAAGATAACTTTGTATTGCATATCCTTGAGCACCTTCAGAAAAGACCCAATCATTAATTATGATATCGAATTTCATTTCAGAAAGAGCATCAACAACTTCAGCAGTTTCAGGGATAGGAGTATCATAATTGTAGATATGCATTACAACATACATATCAGCACCATTAAGGAAGTCAATTAGACTTAAAGTAATAGTAAGTTCTGTTTCAGTTAAATCAATTGAATATTGCCAATCATTTCTGATTAAATTATAAGATAAACCACCAAATTCTGATCGATTATCAAGTATAGTATCAGCACCAGCGAATTCTCTTATTTTAACTAATTGAAGTTTGAAGACTTCATCCGTACTAGCTCGAACACCATACCACCACATTAGATGAGCTTGATTTGGTATAATCTTTATGGTCATCTTTTCAGTAGTAACTGTAATAACATCTCCATTATTCACAGTAACGTCGATTTGATCATTTTCACCTGCAGCAATTTTAGCACTTACTGGAACAAGGAATATGGCGATGAGAGTTAAGCCAATTATTAATTTTTTAGTATTCATTTTTACTAATTCTCCATTTTATTAGAGAATGAGCCCCGCAGTGAGTTGATTTTTTGCACCACACTTACTCATTTGTCTCTGTGAATGTATGTATATCTATGTAAGTTATTAAGTGTCTCTTGCGATGGTTTAGGGAAGGTATAGTGATGGTTTTAAAACCATCAACAAAATAATTTTGAGAATTAATTTTAGAAAAAAAGCAATTAATACTGTTTATTTAATTGGTAGGTACATATTTTATCAAGCTCATAGATTCAATAAAATGGTTGATGAAAAACAGGAGTGCATGTTAGTGTCAAACTTAGATAAGCATACAAATAAAGCACAAAATGAATTAGAAAAACAACCAATCGTGGAGCAAACATCTGAAATCATTGAAATTAGCTTGTTATTACGACCTAAAGTTAAACGAATTATTCGTAAAAATTGGATTTTGATTATTATCTTGTATATTCTATTCTTTATTATGAGAGGAATTGGTTGCTTGGGACCTGAAAATTTGAGGATATTAATTTTAATTAGTTTTGGTTTAATGTGGCCTTTACCATTCATCTTCTACTCGAGAATGGGATGGAAAGCCATTGGAATAAGAAAAATCCAAAAACCTCTTTGGTTTTTATGGGGATTCTTATTGGGAGTTGGAGCGGCATTCCTAGTATACTTTATTGGTTGGGAGATTTTTGGTAACACAAATGACCATTGGTATATGGCAATACTTGATCAAGTTATCTCTGAAGAAAATCGGATGTATATAGATACTACAACTCTCTTTTTCATTGCAACAGGTCCTGCAATTGTATTTAGTCCCATTGGAGAAGAAATACTCTTTCGAGGTATGATACATGAAACAGCAAAAAACTCAAAAAAGATTTGGCAAGGAACAATAATCAATAGCTTAGCATTTGGTTTAATCCATATTTTTCACTATGGTATTGCATATGACGCATCAGAAGGATTGACAGTTCACCTATGGACTGGTCTATTGTGGTTTGTTTTAATGGTAGGAGTAAGTATTATTTTCACTTTATGCCGAGAAAGAAGTAAATCAATCTTTCCTGCAATAGTTGCACATTCAGCTTTCAATTTAGCTATGAATGTAACGATTTTTCTTTTTCTTGTATAGTTTTATTATTATTTCCTTATTTTATCATGACTGTTTCTTTGGGGATTTAGTGAAAAAAGAATAGCTAGAGTATAATTATGTTAAACTGACTCTTCAAAGTTTATACAGTTTGCTTTCTTGTTTGTGTTTCTGATAAATTTTGTATTGTCTATAAATTATATAGATTTTCTAAGACAATATCATCAAGTGTAAATATGAAAAAATAGTAGAAACATTAGCATTAGCTTTGTTTTCTGTCTATAACTATATCATCAACTGTGAAGTTTTCAAATGGCTCACGTTCTTTCCAAAGATTATAATTAACATTAAGAATCCAAGCTAGATAGTAGTATTCTGATTCACTTTTTAACAAACGATTCCCAAGGATAGTATCATCTAATGTTATCAGAGCCATTTTTATCTCCCAGCCTGTTCGATTGGATCTTTCTCGCATATAGGTTCGTAGTCTTTTAAATAGAATCTCAGGAGTATCATCACTTTCAGGACCATTAAAATCAGTTATGAGAATTGCACAAGCCCTAGCTAACCTTTGAAGATCCACTTCAGTTGTCAATTGAAATCTTTTTCTAAATTCATCATTTAAAGTATAACTAGGTTCACCTAATCTTCTAACTGAATATGGTTTTGTTAATATTTCTTTTTCCTTGTTTTCAAAAAACGAACCTGGAGCAAATGAAAGCCTACCAAATGATGATTGAATGAACAAATTTAATCCGGTTCGTTGTAAATACTCAAGACCAATTTTAAATCTTTTTTGTCTTTCTTTTTGTTTCATTACAGGAAATCAGCTCACTTAGATTTAATCTGTTTTCGTGCTAAGAATGTATCAAACGATTTTACTTGTTCATCAAATGGTTGAGGCCAAGTATAACAAGAAGCTCTCACTATCAGAATATTCAGTTTTGCAGGCAACATACCAAAGCCTATTACTGTTGCAAATATCCAGAACAACCACAAATTGACATTTTGATCTGTAGCGACTAATGTTGATAACGCATCTACTAAATAGTGGGCTATGATACATGGAATAAGACTATTCGCTTTAATAAATAAATAAGCTAAGAAGAAACCAAAGAACATTGTATAGACTATTTGGAAGAGCGTACCAACCATTGCTACACGATCTGGTTCTACTTCAAAGAAAATAGCATTTAGAAGCATAAAGAGTAAATTTACAGCATGAAATAACCCAAACAATACACCATTAACTATAATGGCTGTTTTCTTGCTATATTTTCTAAGTAAAAGGACAAGTATGATCCCCCTAAAAGCAACTTCTTCCCAGATGCCTGGTTTCAATGAAGTGTAGATATTTGTAGTGAGAGGATTCACAAGTAAGCTTGGGTCGAATAACATTGCACCCTCTTGTCCGATCACCACAGCTAAATACGATGATAATAACATGCAAGCTGTTAAAACAATCGCTGAGAGTATTCCTAAAACAATTGTTCGATAGATTGGTTTGAAATGAAATACTCGAGAGCTTTCACAATTATCTTTATACCCTCTATTTGTTGGTAAACCAAATATTAATGGCACTACTAGCAGAAAATAAAAGGCGACTCCAAAAAAGTCAATGATATGGTAAATTCTAAATGTGGGTGAGGAAGCAAATAATTGGTAAAGCATTGTTGGTACATACAAGAAGATAATATAGAAAAATATGAGAGTGAATATTCCCATCCACGGATGGTCACTTAACCAAGTAAGGCTTTCTTGTTTTATCGGATCTTTTTTCTGAATTTTCTTCTGTCCTTCTTTTGTTTTAGTTGATCCCATTATCTTCAAATCCTCAATTTTTTCGTCAAAGATATTTCCCATAAAGTGAGAAATAAAGCTAGTATTCTTATGATTCTTTCTACTATTAAAATTCTTATGAAAAAATAGGTTAGTTTTACCTTTTTTGTATTAAATCAGATTGGTAATGATATAAGTGGTTAATTACTATCAATTTCATGTTTTAGATCAGTATTGACTTGGTTTGTTTTTCTAAAATTAAAATAAAGGATTAAACCTAACAAAACATAGATTATCAATGTTAAGAAATTAAATAGATTGGTTCCTAAACGATTTGTAACATAATGGATCATTCCACCTATTCCAGAAACAATTCCTACTAGAATTGAAAATAGAATTGATACTATAGCAAGAACAAGAAGTGAATATTGGGCTGTTTTGGGAAATCGTCTATCGATAAGAAATACTATTGAGTAAAGAATCACAGTGAGATATTGTAAAAGTGGAGCAATTACCACTAGAAACATATGGAATTCAAAGCTTGAGTGGAGGAAAAATATCAAAATATAGAAAGGTGTTTGAAGTACTGCAAATAATGATCCTATAATACTAAGGTATTTAGTTGATCGTCTCTTCTGAAAGAATAAACTCAAAACCACAAAAAAGATCATAGATGCAAAAGCGAATATGATAATTCCTATTTTTAACATTATACTTGTTGCTAGATTAGGTTCACCATTAATAGCTGTTGGATCTCGAATATCACATAAACCATTATATAATAGACTATAGCCTTCCTGATAAGAATTTAAGAAATTACCTCCAGGATAAAAAATCATTGCAAATATAATTAAAAGAGATGAAACTAAACCAATAGCTGGAAAAATAAAACTAATGGAAAAAACATAAATTTGAGGCAAGCAGTTTTGACTGTTCATTGTAATCTTTCTTTCACACGAAAATAAAACGATAAACCAAATTAATAGAATGAGAAGAGTAAGAGTAGAAAGTAAAATGAACTATTGAGTAATTCTGGCAATAATAAAAATACCATGTCTAATTCGATATTGTTACCAGAAAACTAAAATTACTAAAATTGATAAATTAAATAACTAGAATTCTATTATCACTGATAAAAGGGAATAAAATGAAGCATGTAAAGATCAAAATCTTTTTTTTAATGTCGATTATACTTTCTAGTGGTCTTTTAACAAAGCTTTATTCTGGAGATAGTATTCTAGCAGTTAATCCTAATCCTTTTTTTACAATAACTCTTTTGGGTACATATGGTAGCCCAGCGCATCCAAATCGGGTAATTTTAATAGCTGAAGAATTACCAAAAATTGGTATTGAGGTAGAAACTGTCTTAACAGGTTGGGCTCAAATTACTCCTAGAACATGGAGTTATCCAGGTCCATATCCAATTCCAACATACGCAGAAGGTGGTTTTGACCTTTTCTTCGTTGGTTGGTCATGGGGTCTAGACTGGGATCCAACAGGTCTCTATGACAGTCCATCTATTACACCAAATGGTGATAACTTCTATCAGTATTCAAACCCTGAAATGGATTGGGCAATAAACAACTATACAACGTCATTTGTTATTGATGACCGCATTTATTGGTGTAAACAAATCCAAGCTATATTATATGAGGACTTGCCTCAAACAACAATCATTTATCCGTTATCTCTTTATCCACATGCAACAGATTTTGAAGGGTGGGATGGCCTCTTATGGGCGTTAGATTATCAAAATATGGAAAACTGGAGCATTGGTACACAAACTGAATTTCACTATGCTGCCCCAGTAGACTTTATAGATTTCAATCCTTATACATACGAATCCACCTATGATGCACAATGGTTAGAACAAATCTATAATGGATTAGTTGAACGTGATCCACTTAATGGCCGAGCTTATAGTCCAAAAATAGCTTCATCAATAAGCAGCACTGATGGTTTAACCTATGAGATAGAACTTGCTCCAGGTGTTAAATGGGCAGATGGTGTTCCATTAAATACCAGTGATATAGAATTCTCTTATAAACTAATGATCGATCCAGATTTTGATCATTCATCCTTAGCTTATTGGCAGCTTTATTTAGATAATAATTCTGTTAAAATTATTAGTTCTACTGAATTAGAAATCACATTTTTACGAGAATATGTTTTCCAAGACAATAACTTAGCTCTTGACATTCTACCCAAACACATTTGGGATTCAATTGCTCCAGAGGATATGGAAGTACAAGCAATCACCTGGGCAACAAGCGATCCACATAAGCTTATGGGTTCAGGACCTTACTACCTAGAAGAATATGATGGAACTAACGGTGTTATCCACTTAACTGTCAATCCTTACTATGATAATTGGACTGGTATCACTCCAAACTTGGATGATATCTACTTTGAATTCTATTCCAATAAAGAAGGTGCTCTCTTGGCATTAGCCAATGGTCTTGTTGATATGGTTGATGCCCAATATTTGACGCAAATTGATGAAGTTCCAGCTGGAGTATCTTATACTCTAGTAGATGACCCAGTAGTACATGAAATGGCATTCAACTGCTTACACCCATACCTTGGTACTGGAGAGTTTTGTCCAATTAGTAGTCCAGAATCAGGTAAGAATATTAGAAAAGCAATCAGTCATATAATTCCAAGAGAAATCATTGCTGAAGAAAGCTATGGAATAAATAAACCAGGTGTTACTGGTTGTCCTAGTACTGCTATTGGTTTCGATGAAACATTGAAACCATACGAATATAATATCACTCTTGCAAAACAATATATGGAAAAAGCTGGTTTCGAATTTACTTACCCGACCATAACGCCTAGTCCTTTATCAACACCCAATCCAATTTTGGAAATCCAAATTGGTTTTTATATAGGAATTGTTTTCTTTGTTTTTAATTTCTCAATTATAGTTTATCTTAGGAAAAAGAAGTTATAGAGAAGGAGATATGATTACATATTATGATTCTTGAGGCTGATTCCTTTATACGATTTTTCTTTGGTTGTAAAAGAAGATTCCATCGTTATAATGAGGTTAAAATCAATCAATATCAATTATTAAGAGGCAAAGAAATTGTTGAGTATGCCTATAATAATGCGCCATTTTTCAAGAAATATTATCAAAAATCAAATTTGGATGATATTTGGAATCTTCCTATTATAACAAAACAACTCATGATGGAAAACTTCAGTGATTATAATACACTTGGATTTACAATGGAAGAATTACTAGATTTTACTACAAGAATTGAAAGAGAAGAAAATTATAGTGAAAGATTTCGAGGATACAATGTTGCTATGTCATCTGGAACAAGCGGAAACAAAGGAATTGTTATTACCAGTCCAGCTGAAGAAAAATATTTGCAAGCAGCTTTTTTTGCTAGATTTAGTTTCCCATGTATTTTGAGAATAAAATGGGCTTTTATGCTTAGAATAACCACGCCAGCTTTTCAAGTTAGCAAATTTGGTCAAAGATTAACTCATATAAATTTACTATTAACCCTCGATAAGATACGGGAAAAACTTCAGAAATTTCAACCAAATATTTTATCAGCACCACCTTCGATGCTAAAAATTCTTGCTAAAGAAATTAATGAAAGTAGATTAGACATAAAGCCAAAAAGAGTTGTTTCTTACGCTGAAGTTCTTGAACCTGATATAAAGCAAGAGCTTGAGGAAGTATTTAGAACACCTATCCATCAAATATATCAGGGGAGTGAAGGATCCATTGGCTTAACCTGCAAAAAAGGTTCCTTACATGTTAACGAGGATTTGGTTAATCTTCAGCTATACAATAAGGATGGTTCTCTAACTGAACCAGGTACCCCTTGTTTTCAATCAATTGTAACTGATCTACATAAAAAGTCTCAACCGATAATTAGATTCAAATTGAACGACATCATAACTATTTCACCTGAAAAATGTCAATGTGGGTCATCTTTTAGAGTAATCGAGCAAATTATGGGGAGAGCTGATGACCTTTTCTGGGGAGAAAGAATAGATACTAATGAATTGCAATATATTTTCCCAGATTATATTCGACGAGCAATAATCTCGAGTTCAGAGGACATAGAGGAATATCAAGCAATTCAAAAGAATTTTACTCGAGTTCTAGTAAGGATACTAACTAAAAAAGGGGCAAATAAAGAGATCATTGCTAAAAATATTCAAGATAATATTAAAACAGTCTTCTCAAAATATTCTTGTAAAGAACCCACTATTGAGATTAGATTTGAACCACCTATGAAAAATCCTAATTCAAATAAACTGATACGAATTCAAAGAGATTTTAAAGTATAAAAAAATTGAAAAATAATTCTTATAGATAATACAAAATTTGAGGAAAAATTACTTTAACGCTTTCTTTTTCAACCATTTCTTATCAAACTTACCAATCCAACCCAAACCAAAACAACCAGGTCCAACTTGTGTTCCTAAGGCAGCACCTAAACGAGTAAGTATAATTTCTTTTTGAGTAGCTTTTTCCTGAAAATAACTAGCCAATTCTTTTGCAGCTTCTGGAAGAGTAGTGTATCCAACCATTAATGTTCCAACAGTAGGATCCTTGAGAGCTTTCATTCCTACGAATTTTAAGGTAGCCATTGCTGTTTCCAATCCTCGAGTTTTACCAAAACCTGTAACAACACCATCTTCTAAACCAATAAATGGTTTGAATCCCAACAATGAGCCAACTAACCATTGAGCTTTACCTATACGTCCTCCTTTTTGTAGCCAATCAAGAGTGCCTGCCATAGCGAGTGTTCGAACGTCTGGTATTATTTTCTGTAGATAAGCTACTATCTCTTGAGCTGATGATCCTTTTTCTGCTAGCTTTGCAGCTTCGATTGCCATCAATCCCAAACCCAAAGTAGAATTACGTGAATCAACTATGTGTATCTTACTAGGATCCAACATTTTACTACTCACCATTGCACTATTATAGGTGCCACTAAATGCCCCTGAGATTGTTAGGCAAACTATTTCTCGTCCTTCTTTTAGGAATTTTTCAAAAACCTCAAAGAATTCCTTGGGTTGTGGTAGTCCCGTTTTTGGGTGATCTTTGGATGTTTGAATCATTTGGTAAAATTCTTCTTTAGTAATGGTAACATTCTCTTTATACAATTTATCACCAAAAATAACGGAAAAAGGGACTAAAGCAATGTCATATTTTTCCACTAGATCATAATCCAAATCACAAGTTGAATCAACGACTATCTTGATTTTCTTCATAATTAAAGTTTTTTTTCTATGAATAAAACAATTTCCTATAATTGATGCTTTTCAATGGATTTCCTAATGAAATGTTAAAGAAAAAAAGAATTTTAAAAAAATCACTCTTACCTAGACTCTATCTAGTTCATCTAGGTAAAGAGTTTCACCCATCATTTTAGATAACTGAGAAATAAATCTTGTAGCAGGAGCACCATCAACAATATCGTGATCTATTAAGAAGGTAACACAGAGTAATTTTCTTTCTTCTGCTCTACCATATCGAATTACAGCAATTTCCTTAATTGCTCCAAGAGCAATATTCAAGGTTTTGTCTGCAAAAGGAATGGCCCAACCACCTTGCCCTTTAAGGAACATACCAAGTGAAGTTACTCCAACAGTGCCAATCAATTTTTTCAATTTAAACGGATTAACTAATTGTTGTCTAATAACAAATCTTCTAAACCATTTTGGAAGATAACTAAAGAAACCCATGTACCTACTAGAACCACTTCTGGTTAATTGATCAAGTTCATTTATCTTCTTATCTTGATACGAACGAATCTCATCTGTAATTTCCCTTACACTTTTTGTTTGAGCTTTCCGAATAACGTAATTATAAGGGACTTTTTTGCCTTCTTTCGTAGTGATTTCTATGACAATACTGATATCTACATCATCAAAAACAACCAATTTTCTTCTCCAGCGATAAGAATTCAGATGAGGGTTCTCCTTAACAGCTTGACTGACACATTTGGTAGCCCAAGCAGTCATAGATACTTTATAATTATCTTGTTTCTCGATATCTTCAATTTTTTCTAAAGGTTCAGTAATATCAATTTCAATAAGCCCAGTTACCCTGTGGAATGAAGCTGCTACACGGTTAAAATCGGCAAGGATCATTCTTGTAGGGGAAAATTTTCTTTTGTAATAAGATTTTTCTTTGGTCATAAAGAAATCATTATATTTTGCTCATATATAAATTTCGCTAATAGAAAAAAAGAATAAAAATTGAAAAAAGAAAAAGAAATCATATAATTTTTGAAGTATTTCGAAAAGCCTTTTGATTGAACACAAAATAATCTATAGATAATCACGGGGTAAAATATCAATATTATTCAGGAATTTATCTATATAAGAAGATTTAAGACAGACAACATATCAAAACACTTACTTTTAAATTAACAATGAGGTAGTTTTATACGTGTCAGACAATATACCATCAAATGTCAATATCTATATTCCATCTCTAAAGGAGAAAAAAAGTCCTCTAGATTGGTATCAACTTGACAACGCAGCTACCATTTTTAGTTTAATAAATTCCAAACGATCAACTAATGTTTTTAGAGTTTCTTGTACATTAAAAAATCCAATAAATCATGATGAAATGCAATTTTCACTTACACGTGTTATTGAGCGATTCCCTTATTTTGATGTTAGTCTTAGAGATGGATTCTTTTGGTCATATTGGATAAGAAATAATGATTGGCCAAAAATAGAGCCTGAGACACAATTTCCTTGTCAGCAAATTAACATTTGGTCAAAAGGAACCTTTCCATTTAGAGTAAAAATTTATGAAAATCGCGTTGCTATTGAATTTCATCATAGTATCACTGATGGATATGGTGGAATTACTTTCTTAAAAGCTTTAATTGCAGATTATCTTTCCATTAAAGGTATAAAACCTTCAAATTGGGGGGATGTTTTCCATTATGAACAAACCCCAAATCCTCGTGAATATGAATATTCTTACAGAAGTAATTATCTTAAAGGATTACCAATGCCCCGAATTAATAAACGAGGATTCAAACCACCTTTAACAAAGGTTAAGAAAGGGGAATTTCATTTAATTTCAAGCACAATATCTGTTAAAGAAATACTCGAGGTTGCTCGAGATAAAAAAGTATCAATTACAGAGCTACTTACAGCTGTATATCTTGAAGCTCTACAAGAAGTAGCATTTACTATTCCTGAACATAAAAGAAAAAGATACTTCAAGGAAATACGAATTGCTGTTCCAGTTGATCTTAGAAATTTATACCAATCAAAAACAATGAGGAATTTTGCTTTTATGCTAAACCCTGAAATTGATCCAAGATTGGGCAAATATTCTTTTGATGAAATATTAAGTAGCGTTCATCATTCTCTTCGACATGATAATTCGAAAAGATATCTTAATCAATATATCTCGAGAAATGTTAGTGGAGAACTCTATCCTATTGTTCGATTTATTCCATTATTTTTGAAAAGAATTTTTGGCCAATTTATTTACAAGAGAATGGGTGAAGCACAGAATTCTGGCAAGCTGAGTAACCTAGGTAAAATCACTATGCCTAATGAATTTGCCAATGAGATCGAAAACTTTGAATTTATTCTTGCACCAAGTGACACAATTACTACAGGATGTGCTGTGATTAGTTTTCAAGATAAATTCACTATTAATTTCAGTAGAACTGTAGAAGAACCTTTAGTAGAAAAATACTTCTTTGAAAGATTACTAAAACTTGGTATTCAAGTTAAAAATTAATTTCAATGTATTTGCCTTTTGAGCTTCTATAAATGTGTTTGTTCAATGTCTTTAGTTATTTTTTTTCTTGTTATATCAGATGAATTGTTTTCTCTAACCATTTTACTCCACATTATCTAATATTTGATTCAATTATACTTAGAAAACTAGTTTATTCAAAAAAAATATCTTATCAAAAAATAGTGGATTATTTTTTAAAAATCTCAGTAGGATAAGGTTTATCACCCAATGAATGTACCAAATTATTGAAGTCCAATCCTGCTTTTTTTGCTGCTCGTTTCAACATATCTATCTGGCCTTGATGATAGGGTATTCCTTCTTTCATTGAATATTCAAGTGCTTTTTGCGCACGTTCACCAGGCCATCTACTTGCAGAACCAAAATAATTCTCTTCATAATCTTGCATTAATTCCTTTACACGTTGGAGAGCTTCATTTTTAGTATAATGAAAATCTATTATTTGAGCTTGGAACATTAATGAAATTCTGGGACTTGTAGGACTAGGTGATACTTTACTAATAGGTCCTCCACCAATCGAATGGTCAATTTCGATCATACGTAAAAGAGCATCTCCTTTATATCCTGCCAATGTTGAACCAAGTGGAAAAATGCTTCCACTTATAACTTGTTTGCCATCTATTATTTCAATAAAATCTTTGGGATTTAGTGTTGATTGATAATTTTTATCAGCAACATATTCAGGTATAGTTAACATTTCACCTGTTTTGTAAGCTTTAATACAATAATTAGCGGCCATTCTAGTGCAAGCCATATCAAGTGTTAAAATGCCTTTTGTATAAGGAATACTAATAGCAATAGGATTTGTTCCTAAACGTAATTCTTTTCCTGCACCTTTCGTATAATCCAAACCTATGGGATCATCGCCCATAACTTTTGCTAAAGCAGACGTTGTGCAAGTAACAATACCAATTAAATCTAGTTCTTGTGCGATCATTTCACTCCATACACCTGCTGCTCCAAAGTGGTTAGCTTCTTTTACAATAACTTTAGCAAAACCACTTTGTCTTGCTAATTTCTTAACTAATTCCACTGCTTTTATTGAAGTGATATGACCAGGTGCACTATGAGCATCAATGACAGCTAATGTAGGATACTTTTGAGGTAAAATTTCAGGTGTCGCTTTTGGATTCACTGTTGAAAACAAGCCTGAAATATTTGCTGCTTCTTCTAGACCCGCTCCCCCTGCTAAACCATGAGAGAAAATCCCTCTCTTATCTGCTTCCAGTAAAGCATGAGCGGTAGCTTTTGCTGACTCCTCTGGATAACCTCTAATTTGAAGTACTCTAAACGCTAGATTCACAATTTCATTAATTTTATAATGATTACGATATTGACTCATAATAAAACTATCCTTTAACAAACTAGATGACTGGTATTCAATCTCAATTTTTATTTCAGAGAGTTTCAATTTTGTAAATTACTTAGTAACATTCATTTTTTACTTATTAGTAAATATTATTATCTAATTAATACCAAAAACTTTTGTGATGTTTCTCGACAGCGAGAAATATTGGAATATGAATAAATAACACTATATCAAGCATCTAGAATCATACCTAAAATCTAAAATTAAGGAATTTATTAAAAGATTTTAAATATTTTTCTAAGTAATAATTCTGTTGTTATACTTGTTAGCGACCATCCCTCTAATAAGTATAAGGAACATTTTATAGCCAGTATTTGAGCTCTTTACTAGAGCTGCTTTTTGATATATTTGTATAAAAAAAAATAGTCATTTGCTTTTTTCTAAAAATAGCTTAATTTTATTTCTTGTTCTAAAAACTTGATAATACCATTTTTATTTAGTAACATTTAATTATCAATATTTTTGAATTAAATCAAATTCAAATAAAATACAAAAGTAATATGTTATAAATTATTACCAAGTTGATATTATGATTTGGTAAAAAATGTATAAAAAGTATTAAATTTAGCATTTTCCATATATGAAATTAGATTAATTATTGTAACACCAAGCTTTTTTATAATGGAATCATTAGATATCACTACTGGAAGAATAGTAATGAGTGGAACATATAACAATTTATTTCGCATTAATCTTGCAGAATATTACCTCGTTAATGAGGATGGTTTATACAAACGTATTCTTCCTCGACCGAAAATACTCTTTGATACTTCAACATTGATCATTGTTTCAAAGCTTGATCAAAAAGTCTATAATTTTACTGGTAGCAAGGCTTCTGAAAGGCAACAATCCGAATCCAGTAAATTAGCTAATAATTTCGGTGTAAAATATGGGTTTACTGTCGAACGAATTATCTATCCTACTGAAACTATTCCACCGGAACATCTTCAATTCATAGAATATTTTACTGATGATTATTATCATTCTAAAGAATCGAATTTTTCGAAGTATTATCATTGCTATTTCTGTGAACAATTATTAGTTAGAAAAGGCAATGCTTGTTCCTCATGTGGGAAAGAAATTATCCTTTGTTTTGTTTGTGATTTTCCTATATTATTTGGTGATCTCGTTGGAAAATGCAGCCTATGTGGTGCAACTGCTCATCTCGTTCATTTTTATGAGTGGATAAAATCTTTAGGAATATGCCCAAAATGCAATGAGAAGCTTTACCCGGAAGGAATCATCCCTATAACTGAAGAGAATAAAGATACCTTCTTCCAATAGAGGTATTTTTTACTCTCTAACATCTTTTTGTTTGATATAATAAACTAAATTACAATTTACGTCGGCACTCAAAATGTGATTAGTAAAGAAATAATTATAATTAACTTATGAAAGTTACCCGTCAGAGGAAAATAAGGATGTCTGGGATCACTCAATTATACAAAAAGAAAAAACGTGTAGGCATCCCTCGTGCACTCTTATTTTATAAATTTGAAGCAATGTGGACAACTTTTTTTGAGAGGCTTGGTGCGGAAGTGGTTATTTCTCCTTCTACTACCAAACAAATGAAAGCTGATGGCATTCTATCAACTCTTGATGATGATTGTTATTCATCTAAGCTGTTTTATGGGCACGTGCATGCATTAAAAGACAAGGTTGATTACTTATTTGTCCCAAGGTTTGCTAGCAGGAAGAAAAGAGAAGTAGGTTGTCCGAAATTTATTGCTCTTGCAGATGTTTTAAAGGCAACAATAGAAGACTTACCACCAATTATTGGTCCATATTATTCAACCTCTCGAGAGAATCATGGAATATTTCGTTTACTTAAAATTGTCTTCCAGATAGGATTTCTTTTTACAAAAAATCCGTTTCGAATTCTTAAAGCTACATTAAAAGCATTGCAAGCTGATAAGGAGTATTTGAAAAATCTCATTATCAGTGAAGAGGATTTAATAAAATGGGAGCGTTCAGAATTATCATTAAATGACCCTCCCATAATCCCTGATGACGAGGATATCTTAAAAATAGCTATTGTTAGTCACCCGTATGTTGTTAATGATGAATTTGCTTGTTTAGAAATTAGAGCTAAACTCAGAGATTTAGGTGCAGATATTATCACAGCTCAACAAATGCCACGTTCTTTGATTTCTAGGCAAATCGCTAGATTATCTTATGATGATTATGGGTTGAAGATAAAAGATATTAACAATATAACTAAAGAAGAGAAGAAAAAATATTACTTGGGAGAAAATGATTATCTCTATTTTGAATTCGAACATGAACTTGTTGGCACAGTTATGCATTATCTCGAGAATAAAAAGATAGATGGAATACTAATGCTGGTCAATTTTATTTGTGGACCAGTATCAGTATCCTTGGAATATGTCAAACTTTTTGCAAAGAGAATAGGCTCACGGACACCCTTGATGGTGATAACCTTAGATGCTCACACAGGACAAGCTGGCTTTCAAACACGTTTAGAAGCTTTTACAGATATTCTCCGTTTAAAGAAACAAAAAGGAGAAGGTATTCTTCCAAGGATAATGGAAGATGCTCCTATGATCTTCGTTTAGAGGAGTGTTTAACATGAAAGTTACTTGCCCTCATTTTGGTTCTTTAACACTATTATTCAAAGCTGTTTTTCAAGAGTTACAAATACCAGAAGAAGACATCATTGAACCTACTCCACTTAATAAGGAAATGATTACCCGAGGTTCAAGACATTCACCAGAATGGATGTGCACACCATTTAAATTATGTCTTGGTTCTTTACTAGACAGCATCGAACGTGGAGCTGATCGAGTTTTTCAAATAGGCGGTATTGGAACTTGCAGAGCAAGTAGTTATGGTCCAATTCAAAAAATTATTTGTGATGATTTGGGTTATAAAGTCAAATTCACCAATATTGATTATCATAAACCATTAGATATGTTACGAGATTTTAAAGAAGTAAGTAATGGCTTTAGTTTCTTACGAACAATTCATGCAATCCGAAAAATCTGGATAAAAAATTATTCAATAGACCTTATTGAGAATTTGATAAACTTTTATCGAGCTGTTGAAGCAGTAGAGGATACTACTGAAAAGGTTGCTAAGAATGTTCATGAAAAGCTCTTTGAATTAAGAAAGATTAGAGAAATTAAGGAATTCCACAAAAAAATTCCTTCTATATTCAAGAAGGAAGTGGAAATTGATGATTCGATTATCCCATTGAAAGTTGGTGTTATTGGGGAAATTTATGGAGTATTAGAACCAACACTTAATTTGAATATTTATCGACGTTTAAATAAATTAGGAGTAGCTGCTCGTTGTGGTGTTTCGTTAAAAAAATTCACTGATGTACCAGCTAAAATCAATCCTTTCAAAAAAGAATATTATAAAGTCTATCGAAAAGAAGCAAAACCATACATGCAGGAATATATTGGTGGAGATGGACAAGAAAGCATTGGCACAACCATTTTCTTAAAAAAGAAAGGCTGGGATGGGATGGTGCACATTTGGCCTTTTTCATGCATCCCTGAACTCAATGCCCAAAATATTCTGCCGATCATTACAAAACACTATGATATGCCAGTTTTACCAATGATTGTTGACGAACAAACAGGAGAAGCTGGTTATCAAACAAGATTGGAAGCCTTTGTTGATATGTTATATATGAAACGAGAAGAGAGATTAGGTGGAAAGGAACCAGAGAAAGTAACTTGGGAGACATTCAATTATGATTAATGATAATAGTACAGATTGTAAAGTTGATTGCGTAAGTGAGCAAAAAAAGAATGCTTCAAACATTCAAATTAAAGCAGAGATATTGAGAGAAACTAAAGATGGAATATTAACAGACTCTTTAGCAGATCACTTTTTCCTTGGTGTGGATGTAGGTTCAATTAGTACCAATCTTGCAGTAATAGATGAAAACAAACAACTCGTCGGATCAATTTATATTAGAACTGAAGGAAGACCGATTCAATCAGTGCAACGAGGAGTAGCTTTGCTGAAAGAGAAGCTAGGGAAAGATTTCCGAATATCAGGTGTTGGAGCAACTGGCAGTGCTCGACAATTAACCGGATTAATTGTAGGTGCTGATATCGTAAAAAATGAAATTACTGCTCACTCAATAGCATCACTCAATGAAAGAAATGATATTCAGACTATCATTGAAATCGGTGGACAAGACAGTAAAATCATTCTAATTAGAAATGGTGTTGCAGTCGATTTTGCCATGAATACAGTCTGTGCAGCAGGTACAGGTTCATTTTTAGACCAGCAAGCAAATAGACTTGAGATTCCTATAGAACAATTTGGAGATTTAGCACTAAAATCTGATACTGCAGTTGCAATTGCTGGTCGTTGTACAGTTTTTGCTGAAAGCGATATGATCCACAAGCAGCAATTAGGACATCCTGTTGAAGATATTATCAAGGGACTTTCAGAGGCACTTGTTAGAAATTATTTGAATAATGTAGGTAAGGGAAAAGAAATTCTAGGTCCTATTATGTTCCAGGGGGGAGTTGCAGCAAATATCGGTATTCGTGATGCTTTCCAACGTGCATTGAATCAAGAAATAATTGTTCCTGATAATTTTGCTGTTATGGGTGCAATTGGTGCAGCAATGCTTGCCTTGAATAAAATGGTCAAGAAGTCTTATACTACTAATTTTATAGGATGGAATATTCCTGATTTACAATATGACACTAAGGGATTCGAGTGTAAGGATTGCCCAAATATTTGCGAAGTGATCAAAGTTATTCGTGATGGTAAAACTATTGCTTGTTGGGGAAGCAAATGTAAAAAATGGGAAGTTTAATTTTTCCCATCTTTATTAATTATAATTTGATATCACGATTTGTCTCATTGAATGATGACAATCATAAAAAATATTTACTAGAAAGTCAATATTCTTTCAATTGCCTTTATCCCAATCATTAATTTCTTCTATGGCTTTCTCAAGTATAACATCTTTATTCTCAGAAATGTCGTTTTGAGTAAGTTTTACTTGTATATCTGGTTGTATTCCAAACCCAACAAACTCAGTACCATCTGGAAATTCATCTCTTTTTGAACAAATACGAAAGATGTATCCACCTGGGAGTATGATTGTTACTGGATTTCCGGTACTTCCCCCTGTTATCTCACCAATGATTTTTGCTCTTTTTGAAAACTTCAATGGAACTACGAAATCTTCAGCTGAACTAAAGGTAGTATTTCCTGTAAGAAGAATCAATGGACCTAAATAGGTTTTTTCCGTAGATGGTTGGATCATCCCCATACTATCTTCAAACCATTCCTCAGGATTTCCCCAGGACCTATAAGCTGGTAAATATTTTCGAGTCTTCCATTTTGCTGCTTCTATTGGTTTATCAATAAGGCGGGAAATTATATTAAAACCATTATCACTATTACCGCCCATATTAGATCGTATATCTAAAATCATCCCCTTAATTTTATTTAAATCTAACAAATCCAATTCTTTGTTGAAATCCTCTACAATTTGTTCGCTCATAAAAGTCGATAGTTTAAAGTAAATTATTTCTTCATCAATTATTTTTTTCTCGACAAGTGGATAGTAATTAAAAATATTATACTTGAAATTTTCACCATTTTTCATTTCTGAATTTCTGGTTAATTTGACAGTTCTTATCTTTCCATCTAAATCTTTTAGCTTGATTGTCATTTTGCTATTCTTTGGTCCCTCAAGAAACCTAAATAGTCCAAATGCTTCTCCCCAGTGTTTTGTTCCACCTGAATAATATCGCAAAATGTTATTATTCAAATAATCTTTTGCAGAAACATTGTTTATCTCGATAATCTCGAGACCGGGTATAATCTTGTTGCCCATTATTTCTTCGGAGTCACCTATTCGAGTAATAATGATTTTATTCTCAATCATCTGTAATTCTAATGCTGGTCGATCTAATGTGTCCATTTCTTCTTTTGATGGTAAAATTAACGTATGCCCATCATTTAAAAGCGCTACAAGTTCTTGTAGAATTTGATAATATTCCCCAATATTTTTTGTTGCTAGAATTTTAGGGATAGCACTCCTAGTCTCTTTTTCCCAATTTAGTTCTGGCACTTGATCAAAAAAAGCGAAATTAAACTTAACTTCAGCCCAAACCTGCATTAGTATCCACATTTTTTGTTCGATTGAATTATCCCATGCTTCAAGTTCCTGATTATTGCTCATCAATATATCCCACAGATATTGAAATAATAGATGAAATGAGGTGATAATTATTAAACATAAATATTAGCATAGAATGAATTAAGGAGCTTAAAAATTAGAAATAAAAATTAAGGATTATACAACAATTTTTTTGAAAAAATAGCTGTTCATTCAATGAGATTTATTATTATTTCACAAAAAAAAAGAGAAAAAAGGACTTTTTATTAAGAACATCTAAAGCTTTTATAATAGATTTGTAAGCTTTTGCTACCAACCAATATAATCTCTTATGGAAGTTTTCCCTTGCTTTATAGCCAATACTTCAAGGATTACTTTAACATCATCTTTTTTAAATCCATCATTAATACAAGCTCGATAGAATTGCATAGCAAGGAGGGTGCTATTTGAATCATTTAAATCGATAAAAGCAGCAACACTAAAGAGACTTTGGAGAAAATTTTTTGTGAGAATATTAGCATTGTCATCTTTTAATCTTAGGTTTAATAGGTGCTTAAGTGCTTCTAAATCCTTTTTTTTATACAAAGACTTCACTTTATTGTAGGAAGTAATTGCTCCAGAGCGAGTAATGGAAATAAAAGACCAAAGACCTGGAATAAGAAGTAAAGGCACCGGCAATATAGCTAGTACCCCTATAAGACCAACGGTCGAAAGTAGGATAATACTACCTATAAGAAGCAAAAAACCAGTTATGGATAAAAACAATCCAAGAAAATTTTGACGCCTAAATCGCTTAGTTATAAATCCCAATGCAGAAAAAGTTTCAGGATTAATTTTTAAATTTTCAATTGTATTTTGGCTCAATTAATTCTTTCACCTTTATTTTAATCAAAGTATGGTTAAAAATAAACCACTCTATCAAATAGGTTCAGACTTATTAAATTTTAGTTATCAATTTTAATAGGAACAATCATCTGTTGTTGAGCTCTTCTTTTTTTAATCCATGAAACTATTATTATAATTACTGAAAAAGCGATAATAAAACCTAAAACACCACCAATTAAAGGCAGATAGGCAATCCAATCAACAGGCATGATATTCTGTAGGGAAATATTAGAAATTAGTTCAATCAATTATTTCACTCCCAATTTTATATTAGTTAATTTGATTCATAAAAATTCTTATGTATTAGTATTAATTATAGAGTATTTAAGATGGTTAGTTAGTATCTATTCATTGGGGATCTAATAGAATTGGTTGAAGAAGGGATGTATTCAGAAATGGAGCAAAATTTGCAGAAGTCAAGGGGATTTCTTATTTCGATTATTCTAAATAGCATTGGTGTTTCATTACTTGTGCTTTTAATTTCATTTATTCCAGTGGTAAAAGATGTATTTTGGAACAGTGAACAACAACCATTAAATTATTCTAACTTTTTCTTCAAATGGGAGTATTCTCAATGGCATGATTCATATAATTTAGTTTCGTTCAAACCTTCTATAGGGTATTATATTTTCACACCTATTATAGGTTTATTTTTGTTAATTTCAAATAGTTGTATTTTAATTCAAAGTGAGAAAAAAACTAGACAGTCAATTTTTATAAATTGGGGATTTTTTATTTTACCAATAATTGTTTTTATTATAAAAATAAGTTTAATAGCGGTTTCTAATGAAATAGCCATGCCTTATTATGTTATACCAATTTTAATTACTTTAGGATTTTATGCTTTAATTTATCTTCCATTACAAATTCTGTTATTAATAGAAAAGAAAACAACTAGAGAATTCTTTGCATTACAGAAAAAAGAACAAATGCAAGATAGAAAGGATATTATTAGGAGGAGAATTAACGCTCTCTTTGTGGGAATGATTTATCTATATGCTTCTGGATTATTATTCCATTCCGTATATGGCGAATTGCAACTTTTTACTTTGAGAAATATCTTTGCAGTAGTAATATTGTTGATTACATGGTTCATTTCAAACATAGCTGTATATCGATACAAATATTTTACTCGTAAAAAGAAGAATCTATTTAGTTTATTTACAGGAATTCTTACTCTTTGCATTATGTATTTTATAATTTATATAACAGATCCATTAATTGCAATGGATATCATGAGTTTTAATGTTTATGATTTACAATTCCCTAGAACAATGATAATTGCCATATTTTACATAACAGCAATTTTTCTTGTGAGTATGCCAATAGGCTTTTTTGGTTCTAATAAAAAAGATATAGCCTTGATCGTTTCATTATTTTCGTTACCATTTATTGTATTAGGGATTTTTCTTACTTTTTCATTGTTCAGATATAATTACTACAGTCAAAATACTGAGATATTTTATATTTTTATTCGATTAGTCTATTTATTAGTGCTATTTGCTGGAGCGTATTGGGGGAATTTCTTAGGAAAGAAAGTATATCAAGAGACTAAAAAAAATCTATCACTGCTTGAAAATCAAGAAAAACTTGTAAAGGATTTGTCCTAGACTTTTACTACTGTATGATGATTTCCGTGAAACAAACTGGACATGTTTTGTTATTTATTAACCATTCAATAAAATGCTTATCATGGAAAAGAGAGGCACAATTAGGACATTGGAGAATGGTATCAGCTCCTTTTAACGCTAATTTACAAATAGGACATTTTTCATCTAGGAGCTTCTCTTTGTAAATCATTGGAGCGATTTTTTCCCAATCAACGAGATGTTCTAAGGATTGATGTGTTTTGTGAACAATCTCTTGATCCTTTTGGGTGTAAGATAATGAAGTTGTATCGTAAACACCACTATATGAGGATTGATAAGGAGCTACAAAAGGTTGAATTTCAGGAATTTCTGCTTGCTGTTTTTTATATCTTACTTGAATGACTATACCACTAACAAACATTGCAATTGCAATAATACCAAATGCTAGTGGCCCAATAAATGGACCAAATCCAAATACCTCATAAAAACCAAATTTAATTAGAAAAATAGTAGCTATTGCTCCTCCAAAGATTGCAAAACCGCTCATAAAGAAACAACCAATAGCAGGTGATGTTCTAAAACCTCGTTTTTCCATTGTCATAATTTAATCCAACCATTAACAACTAAAATAATTTCAGAATAGCTTTTCCTTAGATAATTTATTCTTCATATTATTTTAAGTTTCATGCTATAAAAATTGTTGGAATCAATGATGATTTATTTGAATAGTCTATTTACTTTTTTATTTCTAATTCTCCTTTAGGTTTGGGAATTGTATTTTCATGAGTTGTATAAAATCACTCTTCTTTTTTTCTCCAATGAAAAATAGTATTGGAAATCCCTCATGGAAAAAGTAAAAAGTCGGATGAGCTTTAACCTGTAATGCTTCAGCTATGGCACGTTCTTCTTTAGTATGTACTTTGGCAAAAGCAATTTTTCCTTTAAACTCTTCTGCTAATTCATTTAGCACTGGTTTCATTCTATGACATGGAGGGCAAGTATCAGAGTAGAAATCTATTACTACGCACACATGTTTTGAAAGAAAATCATTAATATTTTCTTTTGTTAATTTTATAATTCTTCCATCATCTTCTGTTTGTTCTACTTTGTTTTCATTTTGTAGATCATTATTTATTAGCTCTTTGAGTTTATTCTCTGTCACTCTTTATTCCTCAGATTGTATTTAATTCTACACTATCTATTTTATATAAAAGGTAAATTCACATTTTGAGGACACAAATTGTTACTACCAATATTTGATTGTAAACTTTATAGAGAATATATTCATTATAACCACAAATCCATGTATATAGAAGCTGATAATGAATAGACTGTTAGATTAATAGAATGCTTTATTTAGTCGTTCGACGAATAAAAAATTATGAACTATCAGGAGGATGTCGTGAAGTTATGAATGTGCAAATTATCATTATTCACATAAAACATCAACTAGACCTCTTGGTAGATGCAAAAAGATAGAATAAATATTTGATTTCTGTTATTTTCTTCTGCGAAAAGAGTGATAGTAGGTTTTATTCGAATTAGTAGATTTCTTGAGTATTTTTCACATACTCAAATAATTTGTTTCATTTTTTTTAAAATAATAATAGAAATGGTGTATGAAAAATTGACAGAATCAAAAAAAGAAGTTATGATATTAAATGAAGAAATAGTTGATGAAATCTTTGATGAGGACCTAGAGCAGAATCTCGTCAAAGTAAAAGATGATTTTCAAATCCTTAGAGTAGAGGATATTGAGAATACTGATAGAGTAGAATTAAAGCAAAAAGTAAAAGGGATTACAAGAGTTACTAGAGCAATTGAGCAACCAGAAAGAGAAACGATATCAAGAAGTGATAATAAATATTACTTTGCGGGGAATTTTGATCCTACTTTTATGCAAAGACAGACAAGTGAAATTAGTTATCAGAAATTGCTAAAAGAACTCGTTCAATATGGAGTAATTACTGATCTTGTAGCGGAAATAAATTCAGGAAAAGAAGCATCGATCTACTTAGCTCATCTACAAGGAGCACCTTTAATTGTGAAAATGTTTCGACTGCAACTGACAAGTCATAACAAACAGAAGAAAAGACAAACAGGCAATCCTTTAACAAGAGCAACAGCTTATGCAACAGCTGAATACTATAGATTAGCAATGGCTTTTCGTGCAAAGTTAAATTCCCCTACACCTGCCAAGATATTGAATAATATCATTTTAATGCAGTTTATTGGTAAAGATTGGAAACCAGCACCACAGTTACGTAATGTCATTCTTGAGGATCCTCTCGAGATGTTTGATAAAATTATTGAGCAGCTCAAGATAATGTATCAAGAGGCAAAGTTAATTCATGGAGATTTTTCTGAATATAATATACTTGTACATGAAAATGAACCATTCATTATTGATTTCCCTCAAGCAATTGATATGAGTCTATTAGCAAATCGAACTGAGGCACGATTCAAACAAAATATAGATGTGCTTATGAAAGACATTCAAACTATAATTGACTACTTCAAGAAAGAATACTACATTGAATCGGATTTTGAAAAAATCTTACAATATATTCTCGGAAAAGATAAAGATAGAGAACAAATTACTTCAAAAATGAATGATCTTGAAGAATTGATTATACAACAGCAAATGCTTGTGTCGAAAGCAAAATTAAGAGATAAAGATTTACTAGGAAAATGAAATTTGAGTTTGAAAATGAAGATACAAATTCTTCATTTGCATTTTCATTTGCATTTTCATTTGAAATGAACCTCAGCATTCTTAGCTATCTATATACTTCGGGGAACATTTTTATTTATTCGGGTAAGCTTTGTACAAAATTGAATAATTTATTCTTTTCATAGGTAAAGTCCTCTTTAGCCTCAGTCATTAGTTGAGATAGAAAAACTTCTTTGATTTCAATTGTGGATATTAGTAGAGATTGGGTAACTAATTCAAGTAATTTATTTATTTCATCAAGCTTTGTTTCAATGAAGATATCATAAATTTTCATTAATTGATTTGTAGCGATGCTATTATTTTCTACTGAGTCAGTTTTAACAATTTCAAGTAATTCGAATAATAACTCAAGTAGAATTGTTAAACTAGGTTGTGGCACTTTAGGGAAAAGATGATGTAATATTTTAATTAAAGTAAACTGCCCTTCCCTACCATAATTGACTGCAAATTCCGTCAGTAGAGGTATATCTAGTTGTTCAAGTTCTAATTCAGCATAAAATAAGATTATTTTATTGACCAGAGATTCAGTATTATAATTGCTAATTATTTCCAGCACTACTATTGGATCTACTATTTCAACAAATTCTAGTAGGTTATTGATGATAATGATAGATGGTTCCTGTACAATCCTTTCAACTAATATATCAGTAATTTTTCTAAGAAGTGTTATTGTCAAATTAGTATCGATTTCATTTAATAATTTTAACAATTTTACAATTGTTGTTAGTTGTTTTTCATCCTTTATTTTCGAGTAAATATTGTCAAGTGATATTTTGTTGATGAAATTCATTCTGTCTTTTTCATTTGATAATTGTTCAAGACAAGTAATTATAAGAGCTAGTTCACTTAATGTGTGGTGGATCTCTTTTTTAGCAGCTTCTTTTTTAGAAAACTCACCGATTTCTATTGAAGCTTTTAACGACTCTTTTTCATCGATTTTTTCCTTCCCATTCTTTTCTTCATGAATGACTTTAAGAGCTAATTCACGAATTCTGATGGGAACGTTTTCGATTATTTCAATAGTTTGGTCTTTATTAGATGAGAATAGTATTGCTAGAATAGTACCTATTTCATTCAACGTTTCTGCTATTTTTCGCTTTTGTTCAGTTTCTGAAACATATCTAATAATTTCTGTGGATATAGAAGTAGCACCATCAACAGTTTGCACTAGCTCTACAATTGTTGAATGAGTCCCTTCAGCAATTATAGCAACTTCTATCCAAACTTGTGATATCTTAGTCGTCAATAGATTACTAGTAATTGTTTGTAGGAATTTTTTCCATAATTTTGAATCGATTATCTTATATACGCTGAACAAAAGTATAATTTCAGTTAGTGTTTTCTCTTGTTTTATTTTCTTAACCAAGTTCTCAAAAGGGAGTTCTTTTAGGAGCTTTTTAGAAAATAAACTATCAATATAATTAAGCGTGATTAACACTTTAGGAATATCTGTCAAATGTTCCTGTTTCAGTATAAATTCACTAAAGAATGCAATAGTTAGAGAGTAAACTAACTTCTGAGCAGAAGCAACATTATTCTTATAGATATATGCCAGTATGTGGTAAATCTTGAAAATGTTGGTTTCATGTGTAATTAAATCCGTTAGATTCTTTATAGTTCCATCTTGTAATGCAGATAGTGTAGGATTATTCACGCGGTCAAACATTGTATTGTATAGATTATCTATCACTTTTTTAACAACAGAACTAGTATCAATAACGTTAATATTTAGAATCGACAAATTCCAAGAATCTTGTTTATCCATAACTAATGCTTTGATATCAGTAACATTTTTTTCTAGTTTATTCTCTTGATAATTCTTACCCAGTAACAGTATTGGTATATTTCCACAAACAAGTATTGTTTCAAGAATCCATTTCTCAAGCTGCAAAATAATATCAAGCTGGGTATAATCGTAAATGATAATGCAACCTGATCCTCCAAGCATACTTGAATTCAATGTTTTATCAAATTCTGGTGCAGTGTTGATATCATAAATCAAAAACTGGAATTCAATTTTTTCACTACTTTGTTTCCATTCAGTTGAGTAGATATCAATACCAATTAAATTTCTGTTGCTTTGAGTAAACGGCTTTATTATTAATTTGTTATTTAAAAAGAAATCACGAGTGACAGATGGATCACTGAGAATAATCAGCTTCGGACGGAATTTCTTAACCATAGTAATTTGCTTCCCCACACCAATATAGACAAACAAGTAGTTATCAATTAATCCATTTGGCATTCTTGCTACTACTTTTTATTGGTTAACTAACTTAAAAATTATCTGGGATGTTAACAAGTGTTGTAAATTTACAATCATTTTTGGTAGTTTAATATTAAGCTAAAGAAATGAGCACTTAGATTAGATGCTGCCATCTAGAAGGTCTTTACTGCTGTTGCATGCTTCAACAATTCAAAAAAAATTCTGGAAATCTAATCAATAATACTCTAATTGCATACTGCTTCTTGAAGATTGTATAGGCTAGTTCAAATGAACAATACAATTTGTGGTACGAAAGGAATGTTGGTAAATTTTTATTGCCATTTGAAGGATTGGCTACAAAACATCTTTAATTGAATGATAATAATCTAATTATGAGAAAAGTTACTAACTGATAAAGATGATTCCTATAGTTGTTACCCCAAATCAATTATATGACTTGATGATGCACCCAAAGTTTGATGTCTTTTGTTCATATCTATTAAACCAATCTGTTATTAGACTGTTTGCTCCATCCCAGATCTATCGAGAACTTGAAGGTATGTACGCAACTTATGGTACTAGAGGAGCTTTTAGTCATAAACCTAAACCTCAAGCTAAACATTTACAGCTTATGGAAAACCTGAAGAGGATCATAACACTCGAACCAGTAATAGACAACAACGAAAAATACAAGAAATATCAAGAAATGGCTTCTTATGTTGAATTATGTGATAAAATGCAAGCGTTTGGAATTTGGAATGAGAGTCTATTTAGATATAAATTTGATATAATGTATAATTCTACCAAAGTATATGGTATACCATATCTTCCAACAGCAGAAATTATACAATTTCTTGGAAAAGATATGGACTACTTGATCAATAGAAGTTAAGTTGAATAGTTTTTTTAACATCTGAAAAATAAAAAAATTGATGTAAGAAATTGTATTGTTGTAGGAAGTTACTTTACTAACTAAAAAGAGGAAAGGTATAGAATCAAAAATAAATAATGTATTAATCAAATTTCATTTGATATTCCTTTTCACAGTAGACTTTTAGTTTTCTAAGGAGTGCTGCTCGAACATCTGGTTTTTGAGCCATTGAGGTGAGTTCAGAGTTAGATTTTATATCAGCTACACCAAATTTAGTTAGGTTATTAAGCAAATCCATTGCGTATATAGGGTGCTTTATCATCTCGAGAAGTGTCTCATCTGTAAGATAACAATAATGCATCTTGAATGATTGTTTTATAGAAGCTATGTTATCCTTTTGCTGTTCGTCAAACCAAATATTAATCTTCTTGATTAGTTCTGTTCTTGCTCTGGAATCAGTTATTAGTGGAAGTAATTCTTCAGCAGAGTCTATATCGGTTATGTTGTAATATCTTAAACGTTCGAATAATAATACTCGAGTTTGATCTGTTTGAAGAAATGTCATCAATTTTTTATGAATATCCATAAAGAAGATTAATGCTAACCCTAGCTTTTCTTCACTATTATAGAGATTGAATTTTGCGTTTAAGATTCGAGCAAATGATATATAATCGCTTTTCGAAAGTGTTGAGTGACATTGAGCTCTTTTACCTAAGGATTGCTCATAAACATAGAGAGCTTTTAGTATCATATCTTCTTGGTAACCTGGATAACTAAGTCTTAATATGATTCTCAAGGTATTAATATGACCCTTATATGAATCAGATTCTTTTGGACCTTTAAAATCAGTTAAAATAATTCTGACAACACGTATATATCGTACTAAATCAATCTCTTTCTCTAAACCATACACATCCATAAAAGTCTCAGATAGAACATCCTTACCTATTTTATAGGGTACAGGTAAATCATATGCTCCTTCTCTTAAACCATCAAAAAGATTATCGATATTTGATGCACTCATATCCATTTTCCATTCGCTAGATGGTTTTTCTTTAAAGTCGAAACCGGTTTCTGTTAGATAATCTAGAGATTTACGATAAAGACTCATTATTCTATCTTCAAGTAAACCATTCTTTTCAAGAGGCATAACTAAACAATAGTTCCTCTTTTATTAAACCTTTTTTAAATCAAAAACTGATGCTCAGGCCACTCACTACTTTAATTCTACAAATAATACTTCAAGAGCAGATTGCTAGGATATACTTCTCATTTTGATTAAGTGATACATTCAATTGTTTCGTCTGATTTTTTATTTGCCGTTTTTGTTTGGTAGGCAACTTTAAGGAGCTAATTTGAAAACCGATGTTATTTTCTCTAAAGGAGTGTATTGAGATATCCTTAAAATCAAGCTTTACTTTTGCACCAAGAAAATTAAGCACTGCCTGCTTAGCAATGAATACCTGTGTTTGAATTGCATTAGTATTAATCAATTTTCTCTCTTCAAACCAAATCAGCTCATCTGAACTAAACAGTGCATCAGTCATTGGTTTGATCTTTTCTTCCTTGTTGTAAAAATAAAGACCATATTTTCTTTTACGACTTGCTAACACTAGAAGATATGTTGATCCTTTTGCCACTGTAAGATAGATATATTTACCTTTGTAAGAGCAGTAATAGTCTCCAGAGTCATCCTTTTCTACTTTAAATTCTAACATTTTTCTTGAGAGAAGTACCACTCTAAGAGCTCGTTTTACTGCAAATAACTCGAGTAAGGTTTCGTTTTTATCTCTAGCAGTCAATTTCTCTACTTTATCAAGTTCATCCGGACATAGAAACGTAGTAACGAACTCAGGTTCATGAGATAACTTATCTAGAAACAATTGCTTATCAATTACCTCTAACCAGGATTTTTTTGGCATGGGCACAAGCTGTCTTATTCTATGCGAACGCAATTTTTCAAGTATACTAGATGTTTCACCTAGATTAGTTTCCACCATTTGATGGTCAAACACTTTTAGTATAACCTCACCCTTTCTTGAAAGAATTCTGAAATCAAACAAGCCACTTTGTTCAACAGTCTCTTTTCCAATAATGAAATAAGGCTTAGCTGCTGACTCATAGAACATAATTTGTTTAATCTTTGAGGGAAGACCCGCACGACCACTCAAAATAAAATCCATTAAACCAATTGCTTGAAATCCCGCTTCAATAGCATAAGGATCAATTAGTAATTCTTTAACATTCCAACCAAAAAGCTGTTTCTTGCTAATTTTACTGATAGCAACCATCTCGTTTTCGATACTATTTATTTCCTCCAATACTTGAAAAGATGGGCCATGAGGTAATATTTGATAAATAAAATCGTGAGTGAGTAAGGGCATGGCCTTTATTGTAGGTGTCTTTTGTAATTCCTTTTCTTTCTTGCCAAAAATTAGTTTAGCTTTGAAATGAAGCTTAACCTCTGATGTATTCCCTGATGAATCTGTGGTAGTTGTGGTAATTACTGCATCAGCATATTCGTCCTTGGAAGTTATAGTTGTAGTAATTGTGGAAGGTTTATCGCCCTTTAATCTAATTGCCTTATAAAAATGAACTTCCTCGAATCGCTGTATTGTTTTCTGAGGAAAGAGGATTTTAGCTAATTCAGTAAAGAGCTCCAAACCCATTACTCCTGGAAGAAACGGTGTGTTGTTGAATCGATGATCATCCAGATACCAGTCATTTTCTAGAGACAAAGCTCTCTCACATGTTATACTGCTATCATCTTTTTGAGTTATTTTTCCGACCATTGGGAATGTATCTCGAGCAATCAGTATATTTTCTTCCATAGAAAACAAATCCATCAACAAAGATTTCGTAAGAATACTTTTCAATTTGTTCTGAGAATTATTGTTGTTGAGCTTTTAATTAGATTTCGGATTTTTACTTGGGATTGAAAAAAATAAATTAGCTGAAAGAGTATTGTACTTTTGAAAATATGAAGAGGATTTAAGATGACTAAAGGGTATACAAAAAAGGGTTTAGTATTAATTATCATTACTTTGTTTGCTTTTTATATTACAAAAACGAATACTAGTCAAAGTGCTTATGATATCAATAATAATGCTGAAATTGGCTGGCATCTAACAAAAATAAATATCCAGGATGCATGGGCTATAACGAACGGTTCAGAATCAATTGTCGTAGCAGTAATTGATTCTGGTATTGATTTTAGTCACCCAGAATTGAACAACGCTCAATGGATAAATGTCGATGAAATTGCTGACAATGCTATCGATGATGATGGTAATGGTTATATTGATGATATTAGTGGGTGGGATTTCGTGAGTGATAACAATGAACCTGATAACATTCCAGGTCCTGAACCTTTGGACCCGATTCACTGCCATGCGACTTTTATCTCAGGAATAATAACAGCGGATATTAATAATGAAGGAATAGCTGGGATTGCTCCAAATGTCAAAATAATGGATTTGCGTGTGTTAAAGGCTGATAATTATGCAGGAACAACCTATGAGAAATTTGGCGAAGCGATAAAATATGCAGTTGATAATGGAGCGGATGTCATCAGTCTAAGTCTACAATATTACAGTGATAGTATAAGCTACCATGATGATATTATTTATGCTGTGGAAAATAATGTGCCTGTAGTATCAATAACTGGGAACACCACTCTGCCTACGGGGGGAAGATAGTATCGTTCTTATCCCGGTGGATATGACGAAGTGATCTGTGTAGGAGCGACAAATTACTATGACCAAAAAGCTGACTATAGTAATTATGGAGAATGGACAGATTTGGTAGCTCCTGTAGGGGATCAAAATTATGATGATTTATATCATTTAATAAACAGTACTTACCCTGGTAATACCTATGAGTATGGAATTGGTACCTCTTTCGCATGTCCACAAGTAGCTGCTAATATTGCTTTAATGAAATCAGTTTACGAAAATATTACTGTTAGCAAAATAAAGAATATACTTTACAATACAACTATTGATCTTGGTACACCCGGGAAAGACGACTATTTTGGGTATGGACAATTAGATGCTGGAAAAGCAGTTGAAGAGGTCTATAAGCAATTTGTTAGTACGAAGAAAGTAAGTTTAGCTCTATGGGTAGTATTTGCAGACATTTGTTTACTTGTTATTGTTAGAAAAGGGAAAAAACAAAAGGAATAATTAGACTATCATTCCCTTTTTTATTTCATAGAATTTAATTAAGTAGACTATCTATGTCCTTTAAAAGGTTCATAGATTATAGGCTTGACTTCTAGTATCCTTATAGCTTAATCGAATTTTATGTCGTCTGGCATAACAGTTTTTCTTTTCGCTTTTTCTGTACTTGTTTTGGCATTTTCACAAATAACTTTAGCTAGCTTTACTAACACTTTATCAAATTCAATTTTCGCTTCACGACTAATTTTTTTAGAAGGAAGATTTTCTCTCATAATTCTGTCAATGACAGCGAGAGGGATTGTAGTTTTGATAGATTCTTTACTCATGAGAATTTTATCTCCTATTTATACTATCTAAGATTACTATACTATTATCAAATAAAAACTAATAGTACTTCAGAAGTAATTCTTGAAATAAAAACATAAAAAGGGATTTTATTGCTAGTACTTTATCCATAAGGACAGACAGCGATACAGATACCACAAATTGTTTCGCCAACTCTTTTTTTCTGAATCTTAAGGTGGTCAAGGCATTTATAGGCGTTGAAAATTTCTTCTCTAGCCATACCATAAGTCCAAAGTTTGCCTGTTATTGCTTTTGGTGGACAAGCATCAACACAATTAGTACAATCACCACACTGACTTATTTTCTGGAGAGTATCAGCTTCCAAGTCAGCATTTGTTAAAACTGTTACCAATCGAATTCTTGGTCCATGCTCAAAACTAATTAATAAAGCACTTTTACCAATCCATCCTAGACCACTTAGGATTGCTGCAGTTTTATGTGGAAAAATTGCTGCTAGCTTCGTTTGATCATATCGTTTAGATGCTGGAATTACCAGCGTTTCAAAACCTTTCTCAATTAATTCCCTTGCTAAATTACCAGCTATTTCATCAAGTTTGGAATTAATTTCTCTATAATGATCTGCATAGACCATTGTTGGACCACTAATTATGCCATTAATAATTTCATCTGATAATCCTATACCAATTGAAATTGCTCGAGTGTATTTTTGAAATTCTTCTATATCACAGCCAATTTTTTCATCAATATTTTCTAAATTTGCTATGCCAACTATTGAAGCACCATTAGCCAGTAAGAAAGCTTTTATTTTTTTCGAAGTCAATTTTTCTGTGACCATTTATTTTTCCCACACAATAAATATCAAAACACTATCTATACAGATAATAGGAATATATAGTTACTTGAAAAAATATTTATTATTCAAAAATTTTCTTTTTAGCAATTTTGTAAGAAAAAAATTAGAAATAAAAAAAGTCAAATCAACTCACTTCTAGGCAACTTTTTTAATTGAAAATGATTTAATTTTACGTGGAATTTTTAGCCAATCAGGAGCTATTAAAATGAGATTAAAAAACAAATTAATTGTAATGATTATTTTTGCTAGTTTCTTAATTCCAATTGGTCCAACAATTGTTCTACAAACATCAATACAACCTGTTGTAGCGATACCTTCAATGGAACTGTTTCAAAAATGGAATTATACAACTAGTGGAACATATGTAAGCGGTACTCCCACATTGTTTGATTTGTATCAAGATGGAACAATGGAGATAATATATGGAACAGGCAATCAAGGACTTATTTGTCTTGATGAAGATGGAAATCTCAATTGGACATACTATATTAATAGTCCAATTAAAGAATCACCAGCTATAGTAGATGTTGATGGTGATTATAAACCGAATATAGTAGTAGGCGTAAGTGACAGATTGCGATTTCTAGACTATGATGGTTCTTATATGAGATATACAGGTACAGGTTATATCCAAGGAGCACCAACAATAGTTGACTTTGAAGGAGATGGTGAATGGGAATTCTTAACACCTAGTTATTCATTTTATGATGGGATTTATTGTATCAATAGCAATGGAACCATCAGATGGTCCTATACAGATATTTCAACACCAGGAACACCCGATAGAGTATATAGCTCACCAACAGCATGCGATCTTGATGGCGATGGTGAATATGAAGTCCTCTTTGGTTCATGGGATGGTAAAATTTACTGTCTTGATGAAACAGGCCAATTTAAATGGAACGCTATAACTGGTGGGCAAGTATGGTCAACCCCATCGATTGGTGATGTGGATGGTGACGGATATTATGAAGTAATTGCCGGATCATTAGCAGGTATTGTTTATTGTTATGGTTATGATGGTAGTATTCGATGGTTATATGATGTTGCACATCCAATATACTCCTCTGCAGTACTAGGTGATCTAGACGATAATGGTCAATTAGAAGTTTATATAGGAATTAACGGGGAAAGTGGTGTAAGCACTCCTGCCCTACATAGATTTGATGGTGCCTCAGGTACTTTAGACTGGTTTTATAATGTCACAGATGGATTCTATCATTCTCCTGCAATAGCTGATGTTGATGGTGATGGAGAAGAGGAGATTATTGTGGTTTCGGATGACGGAGTGGTTAGAGTGATAACAGAAGCTGGAGCATTAGATGATAATATGATATTCTCAATGGATGGAACAGCTTGTAATTCTCCTGTAATTGCTGATGTGGATGGAGACGGATATATGGATATTTTCGTGGGAGATTATGACGGAGTGATGTATTGTTTAAATGTTGAATATGCAAGCGCTAATTATGCATTGACTCGATGGCATACATTAGGTGGGTCAATGTTCAGAACGGGGCATGCCGATAAAGATGGTGATTATATAGATAACCAAAAAGAAGATGAGTTAGGTTTAACACCTACAAACGTTGATACAGACAATGACCAATTAGATGAAGGACGTGAATTACTTATCTATCGAACAAATCCATTAGTAAGCGATACGGATGGTGATCAATTAGGAGATGGTGATGAAGTAGATACTTACAATACAGATCCTCATGATATAGACACAGACGATGATGATGTTACAGATGGAGATGAAATCATCGAGGGAACAAATCCAACAGAACCTGACAGCGATTTTGATGGATTAAACGATAGATGGGAACTGGATTTAGGAACAGATCCTTGGGATCCGGATACAGATGCAGACGGACTCACAGATGGTGACGAATGGTTTCTAATAGGATCGAACCCGAAAAATAATGACACAGATTCGGATGGTCTTGACGATTGGGAAGAAGTTAATCCAGGTGGGGATGGAGTAGTAACAGCTGTTGATGACCCTGATACAGACGACGACGGTATAATAGATGGCGATGAATCGATCTTTGGTACCGATGTTCTCGATGGTGACAGCGACGATGATGGAATTTTAGACGGAGAAGAAGTTACTTTAGGAGCAGATGGTTTTGTGACCAATCCCCTTCTCGCAGATACTGACGACGATGGTTACGATGATCTTGATGAAATACTTGCTGGAACGGATCCTACTGATCCCGAAGATTTCCCAGTAGAAGAAACACCAACACCAACATCTACAACACCTACAAATTCAGCTGGATTTTCGCTGATTATTTCCTTAACAGTAATATTTTCTTCTTTAGGTACAGCTGTTGTAATTAGAAAGAAAAGAATTAGATAATATCTTTTCTTTTTACTTTTTATTTTAACTATAGGGTTAAAAGTATACTAAAGAAATTCTGAAATTGATATTAGGTAAAACAAGTTAAAGTGATTAAAAAGGTTAAAAAACAGTTAGTGAAATAACCTATGTAAATAATACTATACTGACCAAGTAAATAGTATGATTTTATTGGAATGTTTCATTATGGGGATCTCAAAATCTGATATTAAAAAGTATTCAAATCCAGATTTCTCACTTTTGGATGAAGAATGGTGTAAAATTAAAACAAAATGGACAATAGGGACGACTTTTCTAACTATCCTATGTTTTCCTTTTGGTTTGTTGGGTCTTATTCCTCTCTTAATTGGTAAAGGATCATATAAACATGTCAAAATGCTTAAGAAACGTAAAAGGATAGATAAACTTCTAGAATTAGCAAAATTGCGTATGGGTGATTACAAAGACCGGTTAAGTCTTTATGCACTTGTTGATTTGAAAGTCAAAGATGTTGTCTTTTTACTTAATGATTTATATGAAGAAGGAGCTTATCTCTATTCAAATTTTAATAAACATATTCAGAAATTATTAGAAATTCTTGCTGTAAAATTTGATTATACTTCCGTTGAAGAAATGCTTAGATTACTTGAAAAACCAACCCAAGGGTATCATATCGTCCCCAATATTAAGATCACAAGTGTTTATTATCTTGATGAGATACCGCTTAAGGCAAAATGTATGATCTCTTCTCTACTTCTTGATTTTAATGAAGATACAGTTGTTGCTTGTCCAAACTGCGGGAATCTAGCTAAAAAAGAATTATTAGCTGAATGGCTCGAGGAAAATGACACCTGCCGAGTTTGTGATAGGAAAATATCTATTGCTGATTGCCCAATTGTCAAGATAAGGGAATAACACTTGGAAAAAATTTTGCTAATAATTATCTTATTGGATTTCTCTCTCCTAACATTCCTAATAGGTTATACCCTTGGATTGTCTTTTATGGGTCATAATAGAAGGAGCTACTACCATCTTAGACTTCAGGATAAAATAAATAATGATACTATAGAACAACTTGCTACAAGATTTAAACCCATTATTTTTCAGAAGGATGAACATGCTCCAACGCCTTACAAGATTGCTTATGAAATAATTGAAAAACCTTCAAAAATTATCCTTATCTATAGGATCTTCTGGAAAAATGAAATTCTTCCTAATCGTTTCTTGCACTATTTGTATGCCTTCTTCAGATTTTTCTATTATGGCTCTATAGAAGATATTGAATTCCTAGAAATTATTCTTAACAAAGATAATCTTACTATAGAAGAAATTCATTTTGAAACATTAAAAGAAAATAGTGATCCAAGGATTCCTTTTCACGAATACGTTTCATTAGTAAAGTCCCAAGATAATTTCGTTTACAAAACCGAGAGTTCTACAAGACAAATTGATTTTCCCTTTATCGTAAATCAACAAATTCAACTTCAAGTTGCTTCTTGGAATCATCTATTAATGATTTCTAAATCTCTTGAAGGTAAGAAATATGATTTACCTTTGGAGTATCTTTATGATAATGTGTATCAAAGATATAAAATGTGTCGTCGATCTTCGGGTGTAATATCTTCTCAATATTCCCGATTTGCAAGTCAATTTGTTTCAATTTTGTTTGCCCTACTATTTAGTGCTTTGCCTATATTGTTTTACTTGTTGATTTTAGCATTCTGATTTCAATAATCAGAAAATAAATTCTTTCAGAAGAAGATTTCTTTAAACCTAGTTTTCATTAAGCAAGCAATAGATAAATGAGTTATGAATCAGGATCTCTCTTTGATGGAATTGTAAGTCTGATTTCAATTCTAACATTAGGATTTATAGTAATCATTTTTATTAGCCGAAAGAGGAAACTTATGAAATAGCATTAATTTCTCTCTTTCCATTTTTTTTTCATATTTTAATTTAGTTTTCCCATTCTAATCAAAGTTTTTAATCTATTATTATATGTTAAAAGAGAATACTTACAAAGTAAAAAGAAAAAAATTAAGAAATATAAAAAGTTACTTTAGTATGTACGTTTAAAGTAATATCAAACCCAATTACTTCTAGTTATCGATTGTTATTCTTTATTGAAGGTTGCAGAATTGTCTTTCTTCTTTAATTTTGAGAAGAAATATTGTTTGAAAAATATTCTTACTTGAGATTTGCTTTTACTTTTCCTGTATACATCTCTTACTCCTTTGAAAAATTCGTGCACATGGTATTGCCAAGTTCTGGTATCGATTAATTGTTTCCCGTTAAGAGCAATATATTTCCGTGCTTTTTCATCTCGGACCAAATAAAGAATAGCTTCTTTTATTGCATTGGGATTTCTCAATTGTTTGACTAAAACAGCATTTTCTTTATGGATGATATCCTTATCATGACGATATTCTGAAGTAATAACAGGTAATTGACAGGACATAGCTTCAAAGATAGTAAAACAGCTAGATTCATGTAAAGATGGCGAAACAAAAATATCTACAGAGCAATAGTAACTTGGAAGTTCTTCTTCAGGAACGAAACCGGTAAAGATCATTCTATCAGCATGCTTTAAATCTGGAGGAATCAGATCATGATGGGTTTTTTTGCCAACGAAAAGTGAATATAATTTTGGTTCTTCATCCATTGCATCATCCAATGCTGTAATTAAGTTAGTAATATTTTTCTCAATAGAAATTCGTCCAACAAAAATTGTTACAATAGCATCTTGTGGGATATTGTGACGCTCACGGATGTTCACAGTAATATTACCAGGACGATAAGTTTTGGAATCAATAGCAAATGGTGTAAAGAAAATTTTCTTTTCAGGAACTTTGTAATCTAGTAATTTTCCTTTGAAACGTTCCGTAGCACAGAAGAAAACATCCACAAAATAGGGATAGAAGATTTCACTAATAAGGGATATAGTAAAATTCACAATCCAATTTGGACGATGGAGCATCTCAGATAAAACGATTCGTTCATCTTGATGTGCAAAGAGACCTATCTTTTTACGATAAAAACGTGCAACAAAACCACCTATAACACCTAATGTTGCTAAAGAATGAATAAGAACAAAATCAGCTTCACGAACTGATTTGATAAGATTATAATCAGGTAAACCAATATAATACCCTTCATCATAGAAACCAGGATTGAAACAACGGACAACTTTCAAACCTTTATGTGGATACTCAATTTTCTTTGTTCCAGGTATGTGCGGACAAACTAGTACCACTTCATGCCCTTCTGCAACTAATGCTGGAATAAAGGAATCAAAGTATCTCACTACACCATCATAGATAGGTTTATACGAATCCACTAGGAAGCAAATTTTCATACCCAATATCTCCTTTCCGAAGAGATTATTTCCAAACGAAATATTCAGTTTGGTTACCAATAGCACTTTAGATATTCTTCAGTTTTATTTGTATCTAAACACTACCAAGATTGAGTAAGGATTATAAAAAAAATTAACTTGTTAATCAAGAAAATCAGAGTTGGTTTTTATCTGAAGACGTTATAGTCTTTTTCTTGCCAATTATTTTGTGTGATGATTAAAATACAATGATGCTCAAGTTCTATCATTTTCTATCTCGTTGTTCTAATCCAAGTAATTGTTGTTTTATATTTTATTGTTAAATGTAGATCAATTTCTAATGATAATTCTTTTTAGGAAGTCTATGAATTACTATATAGTTTTATTTGGTTGCGAGTAAGATGGATGAAGAAAAAATCAAAAAACAGATAACCTTCCTTATGAAATGTGTTGATTTAATTGCTATTGATCAAGATATAAATGCTTTACAACAATCTATGGAAGAACTTTATTTATCATTATATGATTTAAGGAAACAATTGATTGAAATTATAGTTTATCTTCCAAAACCTCATTTAGCAAAATTCGCAGAAGCTTTGGATATGCTATGGTTTAATAAAGACAGCCTATCTGAAGATATTCAAGAAGAACTTGATGTAATTTTCTTCTATGAAAATATCAAAGAATCAATTAGTGAAATTAGAAAAATCTCCTGGGATGATTTGTTGAAAATTAACTTATGAATCAAAGATTTTTTATTGAGTCCAAATTTAAATAAATATAAGATCAAAGAAAATTAGGGATCTATTGATAGCATTTGCTATTAAACAAACAATATTAATGCGACCCTCACAAATTTCTTCTTTCGTTCATATACAATATTGTTTAGATTGGGAAAATTACTAATTTCATTCCACTTTACTTTGAATGGAAGAATATACCATGTTAATTTCATCTTTAAGGTTTTGAAATCCAGTTTTGTAAATAGACGTATTGTTAATAATAATATAGGCAAAATTAAATAGAGTATGAAATCAGAAAATCAATACTTATTTAAATAATGTTGGTTATCAAAATTTATTAACTTATTAAATTAGGAGTGTTATTTTTTTTTGAGAAAAACAATAACAATGGTTTTGTTAAGTTTCTTTATATTTAATACTATATTTATCCTAAATTCAAATGCTGTTTTATATAATCAACCTGATACTACTCTTGAACCAAATGCAATATCCATTAGTAAAAGTTGGTATTATACTACAGACTTCTATAGCGTACAATCATCAGCAAAGGCTGCTGACATTGATTGTGATGGTGATATAGAAGTAATAATTGGTGGTTCTGATGATTACCTATACTGCTTAAATAGTACAGGCGATCTTGAATGGCGATATAATTGTGGAGATGATATTTATATTGTTACACCTTGCATTGCTGATTTAGACAAAGATGGTTTCTATGAGATATTAGTAGGCAGTTTGTCTTATTACTTAGTTTGTATTAACCATACAGGAGGGCTTGAATGGCAATTTAATACTAATAACGATATCATGGCATCTCCTGTGGTAGCAGATTTGGATGTTGATGGAACATTAGAGATACTAATAGCAAGTACAGGATTAAATAATGGTCTTTACTGTTTGAATCATACTGGTGGACAAGAATGGTTCTATCAAAATGATGCTAGTGGTTCTTCTCAAACAGTTACTATAGCTGATTTAGACAATGATGGAACTTTAGAAGTTATTCTATGCGATCAATTTAATATATATGCCATTAGTCATTTGGGTACTAGCGAATGGATAACAACTGATCCTAGTGTCAACCAATTCCAAGATCCAATCACTGGCGACTTGGATGATGATGGAACTATTGAAATAGTAGTAAGCGATTATGGCAATAAGTTACTTTTATGTTATGATCACACAGGAGCACAAGAGTGGAGCTATTCTACATATGATAGTATAACTTCAACACCAGCATTAGCTGATTTGAATGGTGATAATCAATTGGAAGTAATAGCTAGGGATTATTCTGATAATGGTACAGTCTATTGTATTAATTCCGCTGGTAGTTTAATTTGGTACTCAAATATTGGTAGTGAAGGAGGATATGCTTCCCCAGTAATCTGTGATTTGGAGAATGATGGAACCTATGAAATTATAATAATATCATTTGATGATCAAATAACTTTCTTAAGCCATACTGGAGAAATAGAATTACAAAGTACTATTGGTGATGTAAATTTTGGATGGTCAACACCTTGTATATTTGATATAGACAAAGATGGTATTTTTGAAATAATTATAGCAAATGATCATGATATTGAATGTTATGAGCTTTCAGGAGTAACAAAATCAGGAAATAGTCCTTGGAGCAGTAAATATTGTTCAGTCTTTAATACAGGACATCCAGATTTAGATGCTGATTTCTTGGATGATATCTCAGAAATTTATTTTGGTACAGCAGTTACCAATGATGATACAGATAGCGATTTATTAATTGACGGACTAGAAATTCTTGTGTATCATACTAATCCCTTAGTTGATGATTCCGATATAGATGGACTTTTGGATGGTGATGAAGTATATCTTTATGGTACCAATCCAAACGATGGTGATACCGATGCAGATGGTATGCCTGATAATTATGAAGTAACCAACGACCTCAATCCATTAATTGATGATACACTATTAGATAAAGACTCAGATTCTCTGTTAAACATAGATGAATATTTACATGGAGCTGATCCAAATCTTCCAGATACGGACGGAGATGGAGTATGGGATTATAATGAAGTCTACACTTATTTTAGCAATCCAAATGATACAGATAGTGATGATGACGGACTATTAGATGGTGATGAAGTCAATTATGGTTCAGACCTTAATGATCCTGATTCTGACGATGATACCATACTAGACAGTGAAGAAGTTGTTCTAGGCGCTGATGGCTGGATAACTAATCCTATTAGTAATGATACTGATTTAGATGGTTTGCGAGATGATTATGAAATCGATATTAGCCTAACTAATCCTACTGACAACGATACAGATGGGGATGGTATCAGCGATGGTGAAGAAATCACTAATGGTTGGGATCCACTTGATCCAGATGATCCTTATCAACAAACCTATCCAAGTCCTACACCGAGTCCCTCTCCTACTGAAACTGGATCACTCTTTGAAGGAATTGTATCTCTGGTTTCAATTCTGATTTCTGGATTCATGGTTATAATTTTCATTAATAGAAAGAGAAAATTATGAAAGAGCTTTAACCACTCTTTCTTTTATTCTCAAATAATCCTTACTAGTTTGTTTTCAAAATATTTTAATAAAATACATGTTAATCATCTTGTAAAAATACGATTTGATAGGATGAAAAACCTCAATAATAATTATTCCATTTATCAGTCAAGAAAGGATACCTCAAGTTATAGGAGATATTCTTTTAGTAGCAATTAATTATTTTAGAATAACATAAATAATGATAAGAAACAACCAGTGAGTATTATGACAGAAAAAGCTAACTTTATGACAAAGATGCAAAAAAGAGTGTTTGGTACAACGGATCATATTAAAAGTGATACTAATGCAATCAAAGCAACAGAATCAGCTCCGGAAATGGGATTTGATAAAAAATTCAAAGAAATCGACAATCCATCTGAGATGATTGAAAGCAGAAAGAAAATGTTCAACATTAAAACTATTTTCTCATTAATGAAAGAAATGAAAAAAACTAGAAAAACTATAAAGAAAAATCCACCTAAAAGAGAAGATATTGCTCAAAGTAACTTTTTCATAAAATTGAGAGATTACGCTGATACTCTAGATGTAAAAATTGGTTATGCTAAACTACCACGAGAATTAATTTTCAAGAATCATGCTGTCTTGTATGACAATGCAATTGTTTTATCTATGGAAATGGATAAAGAAAAAATTGATATGTCGCCGTCTTTAGAGACTGGTAAGATGGTTATAAATACATACGATGAGCTAGGTATACGTACAAATAAGCTAGCTAATTTTATACAAAAAAATGGTTTTGCTGCTCAAGCTTGTCATCCACTAGGTGGACCTATTAGTTATACTCCTTTAGGTATGTTAGCTGGTTTGGGGTGGCCTGGTCGTCATGGGTTGCTTATTACTCCTGACTATGGCCCTCGCCATAGATTATCAGCAATATTAACTAATATTACTAATTTACCAATTCCAGAAACAAATGCTCACAAATGGATAAAAGACTATTGTGTAACTTGTGGTCGTTGTATCACGAAATGTCCATCAAAAGCTATTTTTGAAATACCCATTGAACATGAAGACGGGAGGATAACCCATATAGATGTGGATAAATGTTTTCCAATCTTTGGTCGAGATTATGGGTGTTCTGTTTGTGTCAAAGAATGTATGTTTAATAGGGTTGGTTATACTAAGCTGAAAGAGCAAATAAATAAGAAAAAGTCAAATTTGTAGATATAACATAATTTGAGACTCTAATCATTTGGGAATTCAAACATATGTTATAAAAATAAAAGTAAAATAGATTAAGGAAAGTTGATTTTATTGAACGAATAACTAATCATTATTCAACCACACCTTCTTCTAGAAGAACTAGAAGTCCGTTTCGGAGAAGCATATATATGAGATAAGATTGAGTTTTTACTGAAATAAAAGAATTTTAAAGCTTAAACAAATAGTACTTTCGGGATGGGAGCTAAATGAAAAATTCAAGTAAGATGAGTACATACATAGAAATCTGGTATATATATGGAGTGATTATTTTTGACTAGTATACGAAAAAAAATTCGGAAGAAGCGTGGATATCCAGTAGCTATTTTAATTGGGTTTGAACCTAAAAAAGCAGTTCTTTGGGAAATTTTCAGTGAAAAGGTTAAACCCCTTGAAACCATTATTCTAAAGAAACGTAGAGAAAAACTAGCTGAAAATGAACTCTATAATTTCCATGAAGAAATTATTAATTCGATTAGATCCCACTTAAAAGATGGTCTTAGGAGTTTAATAATTGCTAACCCAAGAAATAGTCTTTTTTCTGAACAATTCCAACAGCATATCCAAAAGCATCATAAATGGTTATCGCAAGAGAAAAGCACCAATCTACTCATGATTGGTACAATAGAAGGGGCTGCAAGTAATGCTGAAGACGTCTCTGAATTGTTCCAAGCTGAAGCATTCAAAACAATCATTGCGAAAACTACAGCTAAAGAAGCAAATAATATCATTGAGGAGTTAGAGGAACGGCTTCAAATGGTTTCCCAAGGAGAAGTTGTATTATATTCCCTTCAAGAGATTGAAGAATTAATTTACAGCCAATGGAAGTATGGAAAACGACAACCTGAGTACGTTATGCTTACTAATACCTACCTCGAAAAGCATAAGCAAAAACAGCGTTTGCATCGTCTCTTACAAATACTTGAAAATAAAAAAGTAAAGACAAAAGTTATTGATGTTGACACAGTTGCAGGAGAACGCATTACCCAATTTGGAGGGTTAATTTGCTTTACGAAGTTTGTTGAAAATTAACTTATGAATCAAAGATTTTTTATTTAGTTTCATAATATTTCTTTATGAGTATCTTCTTAAAATCTTATTGCAGCTAATAAACGAGTCTCTTACATATCTTCTACTAATTTTATTAAATGCTTTAGAAAATTACCCTTCTTCTTGAAGTTATAGATGGACTGCTTCTACTAGAGTTATATAATTTCTTTTAAAAGAAGTTTCAATTATTTAATTATGAAACACATTAGATCAAAATGGAAATTTTTCTCTTTATTTTAGTTATTAATATTATACCAGTTAATAGTGCTACAAATGAAGTTATAATTAGTTTTGAAAAATTAAGTGAAATTAATACTGGAAATACCCCTTTTGATGTACAATTATCTGGTAATCTAGCATTTGTTTCTGACTATTTAGGTGGTTTAAGTGCTTTTGATATAACCAATGCTTCTGAACCTATACTATTAGATAATCTTCCCCTTTCTCTGGCTCATTATTTTCATGTTGTTGATGATTTTGCTTTTGTTCCTTGCTGGAATAATGGTTTAAAAATCATCAATATTTCTGATCCTACTAACATGACTGAAGTTGGTTCATACAATGACGGTATTGAAGTTGGAGGTACTTTTGTATCAAATGATGTAGCAATAGTTACTAAAACAGATGGTGGGGTCTTAGTTCTCAATGTTTCTAACCCGACTGATCCTCAGAAAATTTCTCAGTATAATGCAACAGGTATTCCAAATGTTTGCTCTATTCGAGATAACATTGCTTTTGTAGCTTATTGGGAACAATCTGGTTCGAGGATAGTTTTTCTTGATATTACTGATCCCTTAACACCGGTTTTCATTGGTCAATATGCTGATACAGCAGACACTTATGATTTTCATTTAAAAGGTGATCTTTTAATTATAGCAAATGATGCTTCAGGTGTTTACTTTGTTAATATTTCCAACCTTACCAATCCTACAAAAATAACTCAAATTGATACCGCAAATTTAGCTGTAGGGGTTGATACTATAGATAATTATGCTTTCATAGGAGATTCAAATACTCTTGAAGTTATTGATTTTAGTGATTTAGCCAATTTACAAGTTGTTGGATCATTCGATGATACTGGAGCAACCCAAAAATTACAAATCGCTAATGATTTAATTTTTACCTGTAATAATCCAAAAGGCTTGGTTATTTTTAGATATACAATTGAAGATGTAACCACTTCTAGTAGTAATCTATTCATCTTTCCAATGCTCCTTAGTTTGATGATTACAACATTTTTGCTCAAGTCTAAATGTAAGAAATAATAACCGATGCTTAAGACTTACATCCTTCTTTAAGAGCTAGAAAGCTAATTTAACAAAGAGAATTTAATAAAATAATATTAATAAACAGTATTAACAAGTGTATTTAGTTAAAAAAACGGAATAGATTGGTATTATTTTATTAGATTTGATTGTATATTTGAGGTAGAATTTAGATGGAAAAGTTTGTTAAAATTCTATTTACAGTTATACTAACTAGTCAATTTATAGGATTAACTTTTATTAATGCAGATTATTCAGTTACAGTAGGTACTGTAAATACTTACGATGTAATTGAATCTGAATGGGAATATATTTCTGGTTTATCTGCAAGTGAAGGAACAGGTTTTAGATTTCAAGATACAGCGTTTTCTTGTGACGAACAAATATCAGTTACTATTGATGGAGTAGCAATAGGATTTATTGAATTTACAGTTGATGTAGATTCAGAATCAGCTGTTTTTACAGTAACACCACTTCTCCTACTTGTGATTGTATTACTTCTAGATTATCCATTTTTATTTGCTGAAGGAGGAGAGAATTTTATTCAAACTGATGCATATTTAGGTATAAAGTTACAGGGATTATATTTTATTGAACCTGATACCGCTAATGATTTCTTCTCTCAGTTAACTGATGACACATTTGTTGCATCTGAATATATGAATGACGAACATTTCACATATTATAATGTTGGAGGAGAATTCGATACTGACAATAATATTGCTGTTTTCACTTGGACATTAGATGCTCGATATGAAAAAACAACGGATGATACAGATTATGCAGGAGCCTATAGTTTCACTCTTGAATATGATCAAACTACAGGAGAATTGAAAAGATACCGATTTGATTTTCATTACGAAGGTATTTTTGGTTACTCTACTGTAGATTTTGAGCACCACCAAGAAATTTCTTTACCTGGTTATACTCAACAAGCTGGCACGCCAGGTTTATCATGGATTATTCCTCTTCATGGTTTAGCAGCTGTCGTATTGTTCTATACATCAATCAGTAAGAGGAAAAGTAAGGGAAATTGACTATATAATCAAACAGCTTGTATAAAATAATTGCTAAATATAAAGATGTAACAATCACAATCTATCAATTTTAAAAATAATAATTCATATTGTTTATTTTTTTTTATTTATTTATAGCTATTTTTATTTAATTATAATGACCAAAAATTCTCATTGGAATTAGAACATCTTGTAATAATTTCAAGAAATCTCCAAATGTATAAAAATACATAGAACCTATTTTTGTGTTATATTAATAGTATAAGGTGTTTTAGTGAATTCCAATATAGATAATCAAGTAAAATTAGTGGAACAAAAGAATCTAACGATCAAAGGTATAAAAATTAATTATGGTATTATTTCCATAGAACATTTTCCCGAGTTACAACGAGATATACAACAATTAGATGAAGAAGGAAAAATTAGCACCAATAGTCAATTTAGAGAATATATTGAAAACATGAAATTTGAAGTTCCCGATAATTTTCCAACAGCAAAATATGTAGTAATTCTAGCAAGAGAAGATAAGCTAGCATTAGTTAATTTTATTTTTAAAGGTAAAAAGCATGAGGTTATGATTTCACCAGGATACTATCAATCGGGTTTAAAAAATGAAGATTTGATAGATCTCATTCAAACTCAGATAATAAAAGAAAAAGGATTTAAAGTTGAAAATGCTCAAGAACTTCATTTAAAATTACTCGCAGTTAGAAGTGGTCTTACCAGATATGGTAGAAATAACATTAGCTATACAAATGATCTTGGTAGTTTTTTAGCATTAAGTGCTTATTTTACTGATTTCGATTTTAAAAACGATGTTTTACATGAAAAGAAAATGTTAGATGAATGTGGGAATTGTAAAATATGTATGAAAGCTTGTCCCAATAATTGTATTTCAGAAGATAATTTCGTAATCAATGTAGATAAATGCATTACATTATATAATGAAGTAGAAGGCGAGTTTCCAAATTGGATCAAACCTGATACTCATAATGCACTATTCGGTTGTATGAAATGTCAAATGTTCTGTGTAGCGAATAAACAAGTTATGAAGAACCCAATAAGATTTGATGATATAACAGAGGAAGAAACAAATGCCCTACTTAATGGAGATAAAGACATAACAATATTAGAATCTATTAGTAAGAAACTTCGTATCTCAATCGCATCTAATGCTGATTATTATCTTCCATTAATTAAAAGAAACTTGGGAGTATTATTGATTTAATCTTCTCTTTCAACCTTATTTTTCTATTTATATTTGTGAATCGATTATACATATTGGAATAAATCCAATCTTCTTTTTTTCTGATGCTTATTATGTATGTAAATTTAAAAAATCATTAAGGTGAAAAATTAGTATAATTATTATTATATTTCTTTTTTAAAAGAAGAAAATAATTCAGATATTTCTTCGATATTTTTTACTTTTTGATAAATTAGCACTCCCTTTTTATTATCAAGACTTAAAGTTTGGTATAGAAAAATGATATATTGAAGATTTCACCATTTTATTTAATATTAATGAATTCATATTTAAAATTAGATTAACAAAAATTAGTTTTGTAGAAATTAACCTCTAAATTTAAATCAAAATGAAACGTCAAATAATGGTGCTGAAGTTTGGAAGAAGTAGATCTAGAAGACAGTTCAACTATGATTCTTGACAAGAATCATGATGAATTGCCAAAATTAATTAAAAATCCTTTTTTAATAATAGTTTTTTTAGGCACCCTAACATTATTGACAGTTTCATCAAATTCTATTTTACATTCAAATGAAATTGAATTCATCTTAGACCGATTTGTAGGTATAAGTTCCTTTGAGTTTTCACTATATGACACAGTACTTTACATTGCGTATTTTATAACAGGTATTGGGATTGGGATTTTATCCGATAAATTTACAAAAAGAAAGATTTTCATCTTAATTGGAAGTGCTAGCACAGCAGTACTATATTTTCTAATGACATTAACAGAAAACTATTGTTTGCTATTATTTCTTCGATTTTTACAAGGATGTTTTTCTATAATGGCCTGGCAGATGTTTTTAACTATGGTCTTAGATTTTTCAACCCAAGAAAATCGTGGTAGAAATATGGGTATTTATGGTATCTTGATGGCAATTGCTATGGGATTAGGACCAATGGTTGGAGGTTTTATTGCAAAATTGGGTGTATTTGTTCCATATTATTTTGCTATTGGATTTATGGTACTAGTATTCTTTTTATCTTTCTTACTCAAAGAAGCTGTTACTTTGAAGCAACGGTCTTCTCTTAAGGAAAGTTTGTTAATATTAAAAAGTGATCCAAAATTACTGGTTCCTAGTCTATTCAATTTTATAGACCGTTTGCATATGGGCATGATTGTCTTTGTTTTACCATTAATAATTGGTTTAGAAATTAGTGAAGGAGGATTAGGTCTTGACACAAATTATAGAGGAATTGCTTTTGGCGTCTTTGCTTTACCATTCATATTGTTACAATATCCCGTTGGTCGTATCTCAGATAAAATAGGACGATATCTCCCTCTGATTTTAGGTAGTTGTTTTTATGGAATAGTTATAAGTTTGACTGGTTATTTTGGTAGTACATCATTTAGTACACTGTTAATCTTATTGGTTCTCCTTGGATTCTTCTCAGCTATAACTTCACCAACATCAATGGCTTTAATTGGTGATACAATTGAAGATAATAAAAAAAATGCCGCAGGTACAGGTGTTTTCACATTATTTGGTAATATTGGTATAGCATTCGGTCCTGTTATTGCGGGTTTTCTCATAAATTATGGATTTGGTTTGACCTTTCTTATTGCTGGAGTTTTGGAATTATTTAGTTTGCTAACAAATATCATACTTATTCGATTTGTATTCAAAGATAGATTATTACAATCTAAAAAAATAAAAAAACTAAATAATACTCAACCTCTTCTTGAAGAATTAAATAATCTCAGCTCAGAAAGATCAAATGAAGAAAAAAATTAATGGAGATAAAAAATAGAAAATTAGTGCTATTTATTTTTCTTATTCCATGATTGCAGTAGCTAATTTTTGTTTTCGAAGTAAATTAATACTTGGTAGTGTTGATAGGATTACGCAAACTAATGCAAAACCAACAATCATTAAATAATCACCCCAGAAATACGTCGAATCCAATTCAAAGAATAACTTGCTGATGAAAAATTGAATCAATCGACCCAATCCTTCTCCACCGACTGCTAATCCAACAATGACTGCTAATGAGATTAACGCACTCATTTCCAAGATGATTTGAAAGAAAATTTGAACCTTTCTAAATCCGAATGTTCTCTGTAATGCTATCTCTCGAGTTCGTTCAATTATCGAAATAAAGGCTGTCACAAAGATGATTAGAAATGAAATTATCAATGCTAAAATAATCATTACTTGTACAATGAATAACTGAGTGTTCACCATGTGAACCATTCGATCTTTGTATGTATCTTTCATTATAGCATATTGAATTTCTGGATCTTCATTTAATTCTAAAAGTAAGGAATCAATAGTTTCTGAATTCATTGTCCCTATGTTATCTAGTTTAATAAAAGCGTTATTTATTGCAGAAAATCCTAGTGTTTCTTCGATCGCAGGTATTAACATGAAACATGAATTTGGTACATCTAAATCTCGAACAATACCTACAATGTTAATTTGGAATTCGACATCTAATAATGTAAAATTAAAATTATCTCCAACTTCAAGTCCAAGAGGTTTCGCTGAATAACTCGAGATTATTCCTTCTTGAGCTGTTTCATTTGAAAACATTGAACCTTTTCTGAGATTGATAGTATATAATGTTGAATTGGTTTGTAAGCCTCTCATTTCCAGTCCATATTCAGGTTTGTCTTTAATTTCAATATTTCCATGGAAATATAGCTCATAATTGTTAATTAACTCATAATCATCGAGAATGTTTTGGACCTCTGCTTCTGTTTTATAGGAATTAAATCGAGTTTGTACATCCCAATGGATTTGATCAGCAAAGTAGGTATCAAATGTTTGATTTATGGCTGTCTGGGTTTGAATTAAGGCAAAGGAAATAGCAATAGCACTTATAAAAGCACTAGTAATTAAAATGCCCCTCACACGGTTTCGAGAAATATTTCTAAGAGGATATTTGAATGAAATTGAAAGTGGTGATTTAGCATTATTTGATGATCTTTTCATCCTTTTCTTTATTTTATACTCGGACTTTCCTCGAATAGCCTCATATGGAGACATTTTTACATTACTTCTGCAAGCAAAGTAGGTGAAGATTTGAGAAGAAAGAATGACAAGAGCTGGTACTATAATTAATCCTAAGGTTGAGAAACGAGTCAATATCGTAGGTATTCCCCATCTGGAAATTAAGATACGAACCATAAGCTGCAATAATCCATAGGATCCGAGTATCCCTATAACAATAGAAATTAACGAGATAATTAGCGTTCGGAGCATGAATACTCGTAAGATAATTTTAGGCGAATAACCAAAAGCATACAACATACCAGTCTGCTTTCTCTGCTCGACCGCATAACGCTTGGTGATTAGATATATCACAATCCCAGCTCCTAGTATAATTGCGCAAGCCATAACGAAAAGTACTTGAGAGGTTAGATTGAGCACATCTTGGAATAGAGAGCTAATACTGAATTCTCGAACATACCAAGCATAGAGAATTTGTGCTTCAAGGGGATTGACTTCTTCAGTTAAATCTTCTGAAAAAGCTTTTGTGAAATCAAGGTCGGGATTATTTGGGAAATAAAATGCTATACTATTGAATTGAATTTCCTCCCAGCCATTAAATTCTTGGAAGGTTTCATAATTAAGATAGATAGCTCCTTCTAGGGATAAATCATAACTTAAAAATTCAATAGATTTTACTAAACCAACTATTTCTACTTCTTTCACACCAGCCAATGAATAAAGGGTAATCGTACTACCAATCCCAACATCTAATTCTTTGGCAAATGATTCTAATATAAAAGCGGTATCATTTCGCAATTCGGATAATTCTCTTTCTGTAATTATCTGATTAACAGCTGGAGGAGCTGATGTATTTATTCCAATAATACTTGTAAAATACCAGTTTGATTCATGATACAATTGAAGACTGCAAGAAGGTCGAATATCATATGATATATCACTATAATCTGGATTTGTATTTGCTAAATTTTCAATACTAGCACGAATTTCCGATACATTTCCCTGAAAGCCCATATCTACGTACGCTAATTTATATGATTGGTTACTTTCTATTACAGAAGCATTTATGCTGGGATCAATTGAGAACATGGCTAGTGGGAATGAGACAATAACAAAGAAAACTAGAAATAACAAGAATGTACGTTTCTTTTGAAAGCGGAATTCTCGAAAAATGGTTTTATATATTTGCTGCATTTATAGCTCTTCCCTCATCGTTTCCAGTTGTCAGTAATTTCGATTCATCAGTTAAAATTTTACCAGAACGTAGGGAAATAACACGATCAGCATAAATTTCTAGGTCTTGATCATGTGTAACCAATAGAACTGTTTTGTTTTTTTCCTTAGCAATATCTCGAATTAATCTAACAATATTATCGCCTGTTTTCTGATCTAATTGTCCAGTAGGTTCATCAACTAACAAGATATCAGGGCTTTTAGCCAAAGCTCGTGCAATAGCAACACGTTGACGTTCGCCACCAGAAAGTTGAAAGGGAAAATTATCCATCCGATTTTCCAATCCAACCATTGCAAGATGGTCTTCAGCGATTTTGCTAATATCCTTCCGTTTACGCAGGGTTAGTTCCAATGTGAGTTCAACATTTTCACGGGCTGTAAGTGTTGGAATTAAAGAATAAAATTGAAATACAAATGATAATCTTTTTTTGCGAAAGAGAGTTAGCTCCTTATCAGAGTACTTGGCTATATCTTCACCAAGAATTTCAATAGACCCACCAGTAGGATGATCGATTCCTCCAATGAGATTTACAAGAGTTGTTTTTCCTGAACCAGAAGGACCCATTATAAATACAATCTCGCCGGAATCAACTGAAAAGGAAACATTGTTCAAAGCACTAATAGACACATCTCCTAACTTGTAAGATTTTGATAAATTTGAAATTTTAATTATTGAATTTAATTCGTTCTGGTGAGGCATCATTTGTTAAGATGAATGCCTTATCTATAAAAAGTAGATGATTACTGCATAATTGTTTTGATATCAGCATAATCAATTCAACTAATCCAGTAGATCTAATCTTGCTTAGAGTATTTATTATGTCCTTACTTATTTTGAAATCTCTTCGTAAAGCAAAAAGCAATTCTTTTATGATCACATTATCGAAATTAATAATCATTTGATTTTCTTTAAACAATTAAAGATTTCCTCAGTTAGTTAGCAAAATATATTTTGGTGATTTAACAGATAGCCATTTTTCGAAAACTCTAAAATACCTGATTGATAAAAACGAGCTTAAAGTAAGTTCGTTTTTCTAAATCGGGTGATTTCTTTATCGAATTATTGTTTAGGCATTATTTTCTCTAAATTTTATCTAGATCGTCTAGATAGTCGGTACCGCCCATTAATTCTGATACCCTGTGAATGAACCTTACACCAGGAGCTCCATCTATAATATCATGATCTATCAGAAAAGTAGTACAAAGAAGTTTTCGTTTCTCTATTTTCCCATTTTGCTCAATAGCGTTTTCCTTAATTCCTCCAGTCGCAATATTCAAAGTTTTATCACGAAATGGTACAAGCCACCCACCTTGTCCTTTAATGAACATCCCCATTGTGGTAATTCCTACTGTGCCATTCACTTTTTTCAAACTGAAAGGATTTTTTAGTATTCTTCTAATGATAAATCTTCTGAGAAATTTCGGTATAAAGGTGTATAGTGATGTAAAACGGTTTGATTCACGTTTTAGTTGATCTTTTTCAGAGATTACTTTATCTTGATAGGAGCGTATTTCATCTGTAATTGTTCTGACACTTTTAGTTTCAACATTTCGAATAACATAATTGTATGGAACTTTTTTACCTTCTTTAGTGGTAATTTCAATAATGATACTTATATCCACTTCATCAAAAACAATTAGTTTTCGTCCTCTTCGATATGTGTTCAGCTCTTTATTTTCCATAACAGTTTGAGCAACACATTTAGCTACCCAAGCAGTCAAAGATACATTATAATTTTGTTTTTCTTTAATTTCCGCTATTTTTGCTAAAGGGTCTGTTATATCAACTTCCATTAACCCAAACACTTGCGGTAAAGTATAAGCTACGTGATTGTAATCTGAAAGGATCAGACGATTAGCTGAAAATTTTCGTTTGTGATAATTCTTTTTTTTGGTCATATTCAAATGATTAGTTCTAGCTCATTTATAAATTTCGTAATTATACAGTAAAAGTGTAATACTATTGTCCATAAATCACACATACTTCTTGGAGAGAACTATCATTTTTAATCTAGATAGTCTTTTATTTCTGACTAGAGTAACTATTATCATATACATATTTTGAGGATAAAAAATGATTTTTAAAAAGAAGAGAATATTACTTACACTAATGGTTTTGAGTTTATTCTCATTATCAATTATTTCTGTCCCAGTAGCTTTTGGGATGCAAGATGATCTTTACAACAATTTTCTAACTACAAAAGGTTTAGGAACCTACACTGATAGTTTTGAAGATAATGTTTACAGAAATGGATCAATTACATCTGCTTATGGCTGGGGATCAGGAACAATATCAAATGCTAGGAATATGACTTGGGAATTTCTAGATCATTTTATTACAACAGATCCGGTTGTTGATCTTCAAGTACAAGGAAGAAAAGTTTATGCTGGAGTGAATACTCCCGATTTAGGAGGAATAGATGTCTATGTATTGGATATTAATAATCCCAATAATATTCGAGTGCTAGGAACATCTTCTGATCATGAGTCATTAACTGCTCTTGCTGTTGATGGTGATATAATGTTTGCCAGTCTAGATTCAATAGTTCAAAGAGCAATTATCAGTTATAATGTAACAAATCCATTTAATCCTGCATGGCAAGTTGGGATAGGTAATGACAACTATGCAACGGATATTGAAATAGATGGTCATTTAATCTATTATACAGTCTATAATGCTGCGGATGGTAAATCACTAAGAATATTACCTATAACCGGTCTTTGGACTTCATTTTCAGATATAATCCATTGTAATTGGGAAAGCAGTAAAGCTCAAGGTTTAGATGTTAAAGGGCAGTTAGCTTATATTGCTGCTGGTGAAGAAGGATTCTATATTCTCAACGTCACCAACAAATATGCACCAGTAGAAATAGGTTATACTAATACTCCAGGAAATGCTACGGATGTTATAGTTGATGGACACTTTGCTTATTTAGCTGATGGTCCAGCAGGTATTCAAATTATAGATGTTTCTAACCCACAAGATCCAACAATAATTGGTGATTTCAATACAGGTGGTTATGCTCAAAACTTGGTGAAAAAAGGTGATACCTTATTTGTTGCAGATAGTGCTATGGGTGTATCAATTTTCGATGTAGCAAATCCAAGTAATCCATTATTTATTGCTAATATTGACTACGGGTTTGTCTCGGATGTTGACCTATTTGGAGGATTCTTAGTTGTAGGAGCTAATGACGGTATTTACACCTTTGCTATTGGTTACCAAGGAAACTTTGGTTCTGATTGGTATGAAAACCACTTTGACCTATATCAAGCATGGGATGTACGAATAGTAGGTGATGTAGCATATGTCGCTGCAGGTCCAGATGGTTTTTATACATTAAATGTTCGCAATCCCGCTGATCCAATTCTACTAGATCATTTTCCAATAGCTAGTGCTGTGATAAAAACACTAGAAGTAAGAGGAGAATTTGCTTACTGTATTGATAATTTTGGTATGTATACTTTAGATGTCTCTGATCCAGCCAATATTAGACAGACTAGATTTGAAATAGGAACAGATATAGAAGATATTGCTTTTGCAGGACCAATTGCTTATGTTGCTTATGGTGATCCACTTTCATCAGGATTTGCTTCTCTGAATTATACTTATAATTATAATGATGGTTTTATGGACAATATCAATTTTGGTGTTAATATAACTACATTATGCGTTCAAGGCAATCTAATTTATTCTGGTGAAAACAATGGTGGTACCTCAACGAGCCCATATATTCATAATACTTTTGCAGGTATTTTCGATCCGGAACAAATAGGTAGCTATGACTTTGTAACTGAAAAATCACAAGATATTTTTGTCGATGGAGATTTATTATATCTTGCAGATAATACTTGGCTTGTGTTATTCAATGTCAGTGATCCCTTTGCACCCAATAGGTTAGGTGATCTTAGATATGAAGCTGTTTTTATCCCAGCAAATGGTGTTTGGGCTGATGGTCCATTATTAATAACTACAGGAAGTAATGGAGCCTATCTAACAAATACCATCGATTATCTAGCAACATACAACCTACCCGGATCCCATTACTCCCATGCAACTGGAGGTATGAAAGTTACCTGTCATGGGGACTTTACTTATGTGGCTAATAAGAGCAATTTAATCATTCTAAGACATTTTAAGAGTTTAGCGTCAACTTACAAACCAGGAATGACAGTAGCACAGTCATTAGAAGTGGATACAAAAAATAGTAATATTGAGAGTGCAACACTTTTTGCTGTAGATTCCGTAGCATTTGGAACTGAAATTATTTATTATATATCAGCAGATGGTGGAGCAAATTGGCATCTAGTTACCCCTGGAGTAGAATTCCTCTTTACAGAGAAAGGAAAAGACTTACGCTGGAAAGCAGAAATCTTCGGACCTGACTATAGAAGCGCCTATATCTATGAAATTTCTATCGAATATGTCAGTGGATTGGATTTTACTTCACCATTAATGATTGGGATCTACATTGGTGCAGGTGTAGCACTTTTACTTTTGCTTATTATTATAGTAGCTGTTAGTGCTCGAAAGAAAAAGAAAACACCAACAAGATGAATAATTAAGGGACGTATTAGCGTCTCTTACTCTTTTTTCTATTTTAAAGTTAATTAACAAAAGAAATCTCAATCAATTAAATCAATATTGGTCAAATATTATGTATCTACTGCTTACTAGCTTCAATAAATCAATAAAGTTTATTTTGAAAAAAGATTATATAATTTATTTACTAGGTTAGAATACGCAGAATTGTTAATTAAACCTCATTTCTTCTTTAAGGTTATTATGTTCAATTAAGAAAGATTCTTTTGAATTACTGAAACAAAAAAGTTATTGGTATAAAGAAATGATTTTAGTAATGAGGAAAAATGATTCATTACTTGTACTCTATCATTCCAAAGAATATGGTAACACCGAAGCGATGGCTGAAGCTGTTGTTGAAGGAGCAAAAACTGCTGGAGCTAAGGTAACATTGCTCAATACGAATAAAGAAGCGAATTGACATTGAACAATTCCGGCAGTTTGATGCTGTAGCTTTCGGATCGCCAGATTACTGGGGTTATATAGCTGGGGGATTGAAGGTTTTTGTAGATGATTTCTATATTATACGAAAAAATAATCGTCAAGGATTGGTAGATAAGCCTTATGGATTATTCTACTCTCATGGTGGTGGAGGAAGAGTTCGTGAATATTTTGAACAGCTCTTCAAGATGATGCGAATTGGTCCAAAGGTTGGTAATACAATTGAATCATATGGACAACCTAATAATAAAGTACTGGAAGCTTGTCGTGATTTAGGTAAACAATTAGTAGAATATACAAAGAAGAAAATAAATAAGAAACATGTTTGAAAAAAAATATTGGTATTTTTATACCAATTTAAATCCTATGGCACTGCCATCGAATTCTTGCGGTTCGTCACCACCACTTTTTGGATAATTATCATGTGAATAATCAAAGATTGTTTCCAATGAATAATATGGGCTACCTCCATAATGATCTATCCAAGAATATTCTAAGAAATAATATGTCCATAGACCATTATCATAAGTAGATGAGTCATATCCATATCCATCTTCAGTGCAGGTTGTAACAGCATATACGTTATCACTATTCGTCATAGCCAGTAGTTCAGGACCAAATCCTCCAGAATAACAGTGGTCTATAAAGACAAATATTCTTGCTGCGATTGCATCTTCAAGAATAAGTTGTAACTCAGTATCATAGAAATTACCATTTTCTCCATTTTCTCCAGAATTGCTATCCCAAGCGTTTATATATGATGATCCTACTCCATTACCGCCACCATGTCCAGAAGTAGCAAAAACTATTACATCATTTTCATCAGCATTAGAAACCATAGTAATTAAGGCGTTTTTTATATTATACTCAGAAGCTATTCCATCATATTGTGGGTAGTCGTCTTCATGACCATCACCAAGAACAGTAATATCATCAAAATCTAGTGCGGAAGTTGTAAAGAAGTTATACCAATCTGTTGCATCTTCATCACAATAATGTAAATCGCTGATTACTTTATAGTCGGAAATACCTACAATTACAGCCATCAATTCTCTGCCATTTACTACTTCAACATATACTTGATCAACATCATAATTCCCTGCAGCATCATACGCAATAGCTTTTAACAAGTAAAAACCATCTCGTAGATCAAAATTGTTGTTAAGGATATTGTAAGTCTTTGCATAAGGTGTGGAAGTATCAGATCCAAGACTAATATCATGTAGAGCAAAAGTAACTTGTGTTACTCCTACATTATCATTTGCAGTTGCAGTAACAGTAAATGCACCTGAAATAATATCACCATAATCATGACTGGTAATTTCTACTGTTGGATTCGTTGTATCACTAGGAGGAAGACCAGGATCAAAATCAAAACCTAATATTCTCGTCATTGGCATAATAAGTATGCTTGACGCAAATACCACTAATAAAATCGTAACTAACCCTTTTTTCATAAATATCACCTATTTTCCTATCAAGTTTCAACTTAAAAGGTAAAAGATTATCCTCTTATAATTATACAAGTATTATCCAAATGATCATTTTGATTATCAATAGTATTCACTTAATATTATCTATTGAGAAATTATTTATCAGGGTAGTTATCATTTCAATCATTGTATTAATTTTATTTAGCTCTTCTATTTTAGAGACATCTTGCCTATAATATACTAAAGCTTCATCTATCATTTTATTAAATTGTAAAAACTTACTGTAATCTTCAAGTGTCAAAGGATTCTGAGATAATTGTTGAAAATTTTTTAAATTTTCTTCAACTTGACAAATTACCTTTTTGTAAACAATATCCTTAAATTGAATATGTTCATCAGAAATTAATAATCCTAGATCGTCTTTTAATCCTTTCTTAATTAATGTTTTTATTATATATTTTCTATCAAATTCAACCTGTTGTGATAATCTTTCAATAGTAGTGTCATCAGGATTTTCATTAGAAAGCAATAGTGCTTTTTTTATCCTTTTATATTTTCTTTTCTCATTTTCCAGAACAAGATAATAGCTAAATAATGCTATTGTAATAATTGATACTGTCAAATCAACAATTAATACAGTTATTCCTGTATATTTATTTTCAAAAAAACGCATTGAATATAATTTAATACCATACTGACTTGACAAATAATAATCCAAACTATTAGCAATTTCAAGGATAGTTGCAGAACTACGAGAATATGGTGATTCAAGATGTACTGTTGAAGGTTCTAATCGGAACCCCCAAAGATTATTATAAGCTATAATCAACCCAATGATACATATTTCAGAATCTAAATTTAACTCATAATCAAACTGTAACTCTTCCCAAAGACTACTATTAGATACCTCTATTGCTATTAGATTCCCTTCAATATCATTTGCAATAGCCCATCTGTTCGTTTCATGTTTGATATCTTTTGAATTATTTAGAATGAAAAAATAAGTAGGATAACCAAAAATTAACAGAAGTATAACTAGTATAAAACATATTTTTATTATCTTTTCCTTCATCAGTTACCCACCAAATTACTAAAGATATTTCCATTTCAAACTATAAATACTAATTCCTTTTTATCAATAAATAGTTTCTTAATATAAACTCAAAATAAGTATTTAATTAATGATTTTAAAACGATAAATTTTTTAGTAATTTAATAAGCATTTATTATAGATTTCTTCAATATTATAAAGAGCAAGGTAAAAACAAACGAAAAATAACAAACCTATTGATATAACAGGTAACGGACTTCTTTGGATGGTTGAGTAGAATAGAACAAGAAAGATTTGCGTAGAATCGATGAAAACAAAAAAAGTTTTTGGATTAAAAAAAGAGGTGTTGTTTAAAGGAAAAATGATTCATTACTTGTACTCTATCATTCCAAAGAATATGGTAACACCGAAGCGATGGCTGAAGCTGTTGTTGAAGGAGCAAAAACTGCTGGAGCTAAGGTAACATTGCTCAATACGAATAAAGAAGCGAATTGACATTGAACAATTCCGGCAGTTTGATGCTGTAGCTTTCGGATCGCCAGATTACTGGGGTTATATAGCTGGGGGATTGAAGGTTTTTGTAGATGATTTCTATATTATACGAAAAAATAATCGTCAAGGATTGGTAGATAAGCCTTATGGATTATTCTACTCTCATGGTGGTGGAGGAAGAGTTCGTGAATATTTTGAACAGCTCTTTAAGATGATGCGAATTGGTTCAAAGGTTGGTAATACAATTGAATCATATGGACAACCTAATAATAAAGTACTGGAAGCTTGTCGTGATTTAGGTAAACAATTAGTAGAATATATTAAAAGGAAATAAATGAAAAGAACAGAAAGAAGAAAATTAGCATCTGAGGTTAGGTCAAATAGAAACTGACATTCATATTTAATGAATTTCTATTCAAGTTTTAAAAAGGGAAATGATTTTCTAATCAATTTTCCAGCATCTTGGAAATCTTCCTTTATGATAACTGGTTTCATTAATATTTCTTTATAGCGAGTTTCTATTGATTTTCGTAAATTATTCAAAGATTTTTCTAGGAAATATGTTGAATTATCACTAAGGATAGCACAGGTAGCATATTCACCATTATCAAGAATTAAAGATCTATCGCCAGCTATAATTGCTTTTAGATCTTTTTTACTTCCCAAAGACTCAGTTAATAAACTAGATATAGCAGAAATCAATGAACTAAGTAAATTCTCAGAAATCGCCTTTTTTTCTTCTTCTTCAGCTGTATTTGAATCAATAATTGTTCCTTGAATTCTCCCAATATGAATATTTAATCCGATTTTTGAGAAAATTAGAATGAAATAAACATTCACTGGTAAACGATAGATAAAGTCTGGGAATATAGCATAGATTAAGGTGAAAATAAGCATCCCTAAGATTTTCACCCCATCGCCAATATCGAAAAAGATAGTATTGTCTATTATATCTCCACCAACAAAACCAATGATGAATCCAACAGCTAATACACACATCGAAATTGTTTGCATAAGAATAATTTTATCTTTAGTAAATTTGTATGATTTGAGATGAACATAAGCTCCAAAAACAAAGATAACTAAACCAAGTAAATTATAGGATATGTCCCAACTCCATTCAATTATCAAGTAAAATTGCTGGTAATTTTCAAGTGCAGTTCCTGTTAATCCAAGCTCCCCAGCACTAGGTATAAACATATTTAGTAAATTAAAAATAATAGAAGCAAAAAGAATAATTGTAATTAGAACTAAACGGTATCTTTGAGGTCTATTTGTATATAATTTCTCAAAGAAAATATAGATCATAAAATATACAAAGCTCCATAATATTAGTGAAAGATGCAAGAGCAAACTATAAGGTGTGGATATTACATACTGTAGAGCACTGCTTATTCCACCAATTCCCCCAAATAATAAACTGAAAGTTAAAACATAGGCAGTCCTATTCTTTCTAATCGTTTGATAAACTAATAAAAAGAAAAGGATAAAGAATAATCCTGAAATAACTGATGAAATTATCATTCCTAGTTCTGCCATAAAGAACAAATTTCAATATAAGTAATTAAATACTTTATCTTTGAGGAAAATTCTATCTGTTAGGTAATTACTTGACTTAACAAATAAAATCAATTAATTCAATAGTACATATTTCAATCAGAACAGGGAGATTAATTTAACAAATATATTTTTGAATTTATTTTAAACTCATAAATCTTCTGGAGTAATCTTAATATTTAAAAATATAATTGTGATTAAATTACATAAAAATGTAATAGATTTTTATTGAAAACGTTTTGAAAGAAGAGAGATAAAAATGAATGAAGAGTATTCAATAAGAAAAATGGATCCAACAAAAGCAACAGATGAAGAGCTTGTCAAATTATTTGATTTGCTAAATTTGCTTATTAGAGAAAAAGATAAGGATGAACCATTGCCAACCAAGGAATATAGATTAAAGAGTTTTAGATTCAAAGAACCAGATTTTGATGAGCATTTTTGGTTAGTATGGAAGGATGACGAAGTTATTGGTTTCAGTGGGTTAACTATTAGAACAAAAGCTTCAGTTTCGTATGAAAAAAATAAACATGTTTGTTATTTTACTATTAGGATAAGAAAAGAATATAGAAGAAAAGGAATAGGATCAAAAATTTTACTTGAAATTATCAAACAAGCTAAAAAAAATAGAGTTATAACAACTTTGGAATGTAATACAACCTACGAATCAGGTTTTGAGTTTTGTAAGAAATTACAAGGAATATTAGCATTAGAATCTATAGAAAATCGTTGTTATTTAAAGGAAGTAAATTGGGAAATGATGGACGATTGGAGGAAACAAGGGCAGGAAAAGGGAAAGCTCGAAGGGAGATATTTGCAGTGGTTTGAAAAATGTCCTGAAGAAATCATCAAAGAATATACTAAAGTGTATACTGAAACGATGAATCAGCAACCTTTAGGTTTAATTGAAACTCGAGCAAAAATCACCCCTAAATCAAGAAGAAAACAAGAGCAAGATTATATTAACTTAGGATATATCTGGTATACGGTTATTTCTCGAGAGAATGATGATCAAATTAGTGGTGTTACTGATGTTACCTACATTCCTGAAAGAGGTCATAGAATTTACCAAGAATTAACTGGTGTAAAATCTGAATTCCGAAAGAAGGGTATTGGTAAATGGTTGAAAGCTGAAATGTTGTTTTATATTAAAGAAAATTATCCAAATGTACAATACATTATCACTGGTAATGCAAGTTCAAATGCAGCTATGCTTTCTATCAATACTAGAATGGGCTTTAAGCAATACGAACATAAAAAAACCTATATGTTCAAGTTATCTGATTTAGAAAAAAGATTGTGAACAAAGAAACAATAATTTCAAATCTTTTGATATTAAATGAAACAACAATTCATTTGAAAACCTTAAATCTCAAACATATTTTCTTTTTGCCCTTTTAACAGTTTAGCATAGTGGATTAATCTAAATCTTCATAACTTATTTTAGAAATGATGAGTTGATTAATTATGAAACTTACAGAAATATTGTCAATTGTAGAGAATAAATTTGCTGTTCCAGAAGGAAAAGATTATCATAAGATTGTCCCAGAATTAGAAAAAAATTTAGGCTCATCTGATACTGATATCCGGGAAAATAGTTTGGAAATTCTTTGGGCTTGGGTGACTAAAGGAGTATTAACTGATAAAGAGCTAATAGAACTTGGTAATAGATTGGTTACTAATTTGCATATTGGTCTTGGTGAGGTGGATACAGATAGTGTTTTCTTACGTTCTTTTTCAACTTTAATTCTCGCAGGTGTTATTCGTACTGATAGTAATTACTTGGAAGGAAAGATAGAAAATCGCAAACCTTTTCTAACACGTGATCTGTTGATTGATTGGTTGAATCGAGCAATAGAATTTTTTATTGATGAGAAAGATTTACGGGGATATATACAGATTAAAAAATGGGCTCATGCGATTGCCCATGGAAGCGATCTTTTTAAAGTATTCTCAAACCATCCACTTCTTGAAAGGGATGAACATATAAAGATTCTAGAAACAATTGCCAAGAAACTTGGACAACCAGCAGAACACGTTTTCTCAGCTTATGAAGAGGCTCGTATTTGTAGTGTAGTAGCAACTATACAAACAAGAAACTTGGTTTCCCTTGAAGATTATGAACAATGGTTACAACAAATTATTGCTCCTTTTGCTGATGTTGCATGGTACGATGATAAACCAGATCCAAGCACATTTAATTTTCGATTAAATGCTCGAGTTAATGTCCGATTATTCCTTACTAGGCTCTATTTTATGTTACTGTTTGATATCCAACAAATTTCCAGCACTAATAAAATTCTTTATGATACTATATCACAATATAGTAATTCACTACTTGATTTGATTATTCAAGCATTAAAGAAATTTAGTAGCTATAATATATATGCACAAGAATGACTAGAAGTTTCTTCTTGTCTATTTTTTCTTTTTAAAATTCAAAAAGTAACATAATGTGTTCTCATATTGTGTGTCTGTTTTATAAATGAAGTTTTTAATATACAACCTATGACAGGAATTGAAGAGATTATTGGTGAATTAAAAAGCGAGATTGATAAAACAATTCTAGAGAATAATTTAGCTGGAATTGCTATTTCACTAGTAGATGATAAGGATATTTTATGGCTTGATTGTTTCGGATATAGTGATCTTGAGGCTAAGGTTAAAGTTAACCCAGATACTATTTTTAGCATTCAATCTATCGGGAAAGTTTTTACTACAGTGGGATTTATGCGAGCAGTTACCAAGGGATTAATTTCCATCGATGATAAATTAATAGATTATTATCCAGAATTTACAGTTAATAGTAAATATGGTGATCCTCAAGTAGAAAAAATTACTTTTAGACATCTATTAGCACACTTTGCAGGATTTACTCATCGTTCAAAGGTTGGTGGAGAATATGACCATACTGAACCAACTTGGGAAGAATACATTAAAAGCATTCCTGATACTTGGTTGCGTTATCCTGTTGGTGATAGATTTCTTTATTCAAATCTTGGGATGGCATTAGCTGCATTTTGTCTCGAGAAGGTAAGTGGAATAAAGTTTCCAGATTATATTCAAAAAGAAATTTGTTCACCATTAGATATAACTTCATTGGTTTATGGGAAAAAAGCTAGTTTACAAAATCCCAATAGGGCAATAGGCTATCAATTTGGTCATATAGCTGAATACTCAAATCTCATTTTTTATGGAGCTGGTGGTCAATTTCTTTCAGTGAAAGATATGGCTCGTTTTGTTCAATTCTTACTTAAACAGGGAACAGTCGATGGTGTAACTCATGTTAGAAAAGACTTGCTTGATGAAATGGCTAGGATTCAATTCAACAAAATAAAAGAGACAAAGAAATATTATGGTCTTGGATTATTTGTTGATAAGGAAACTATCGATGGTTTGGAAATCCGTTATCATTCTGGAGGAGGTTGTGGTTATAGCGCTCATATAGCATGGAATATTGAATATAAAATCGGAGTAATTGTTTTAACAAATTCTTATCCTTCACAAAATGCAATGAGAATTTGTGATAAAGCACTAATATCACTCTTAAAGTTTAAAGGAGCGAAAATTTCCTCACCAATAGCGAACACTCCTGCAACTTTTATTACTAAACCTAAGACTACAATAGATATTAATTCTCTTAAAAAGTTAGAAGGACTTTATACAATCTCTGGTGGAAAATTTGAGTTTAAAATAATAAATGATCAACCTATTGCATTTTATCTTGGAAGACAAATCCCATTATATACTCATAGTGAAGTAGAATTTACTGCTGATATCCCCATAGGAATGAAATTTTTGCTTGATGAAAAAAACAAACCATACGCAGCAGATGTTTTAGTCCCAGAAGGAGTAGTTCACAGGTTTAATTATCAAAAAGAAAATGAAGAAGAGGTTTTTGGTCCAAATAAAATTAGTTGGAAGAAATTTGAAGGACTATATTCAACTACCTATTTAGGAGATCCCATATATTTTGCTGTTAAAGTAGATAATGGACATCTTAAGATATTATTAAACAATCAAGGAGAAATATTAACCGAATATAACAATAATATCTTTTTCACAAATGATGAACGAGCAGTGATTTTTCATGAGAAATTCTTCTATTATGATAATATTAAAATGAACCGCCTAGATAATCCTGTAACACCTATTAGTGAATTAGTAAAGAAAGATCCAAATAATCGTTTTCTTTCCAAAATGAAAATCAAGGAACTTTATTTCAATCTCGATTTTCTCGGTAGAAATGGTGAGGCTGAAGAAATAGCGAAAATACTATTTCAACTATACCCAGAAGAAGAGAACTAATTCTCTTTTTTCTTCATTTTACCATATGATATTATAGATAATAATTCTATAATCTTTAATTAATTTGAAGACTTCTCTGGATAATATTTCTCAATCAATTCCTTTATTTCTAACGCTTCGTCTTTCCTATCAGAATAGTCTAAAATTGTCATAAATTCTTCCAAACCAATTTTATTAACAAGAATATTATCAGATTCAGTGTCCAATATCTGTTTAATCTCATTCACTGATGGTTCTATTTTTTCCCAGATATAACCAGGAGTAAATAATAAACCATCTTTAAATTCTATACTTTGACCGTCAGCAGTGAAGAATAATCCCTCAGCTCTTTCCTCAAGCTTGAATTCTTTATTACCAATGGTAGTAAATTGAGTGAAATAACCGTTTTTCGTATAAAAGGTAGTATATAATGGATACTTGTCCACATAAAATGTTCTATAATATCCCATGTATTGCTTCCAAATATCTTTATTTGGACCTGAATCATCTTCTGGACCACTATCATAATCAAATATCAAAACACGTCCTTCAGAAGTTAAAATTTTAACCTTAATGGGCTTATCCTTTTCGTCTAATGAAAATTCAACCTTTGGAGTCTCTTCACTAGAGAAGAGTGTTCTAGTATGTGGTTTTATATTGATTTCTTTATCTTGGAGATTAAAACTCAAACCATTATTTTTGAACTCTATGTCAATATCCATCATTCTCGAAATATATTTACCAGCCAATCTTTTCAAATAGGAATCTTCAAGAGTAATTTCAGCTGGCAAAATAAACTTCTCATTAATTGTTATATTAGCTGGCATTGTACCAAATTTTTTCTCTAATAGTTTGGAAAATACTAAATTAGAGATTTCTAAGAAAACTGGAAAGGTATCAACAATTTGATTGGTTTCAATTAGCAAACCTAAGCCTAATTTCGGGTAAAATTGATGTAATGCGAAATAACCATCTCCATCACCCATGAAGCTTAGCATTAGTTCTCCACCAAATTTATTTTTAATTACTCCCATGCCCATTCCAATAACTACCAATTGATGCTCATCAGCATATGGTATCGAATAAAGCTCACTTAATGATTCCTCAGTTAAAAATTGCTTATCGTCCACATTACCATTATTTAAATGCATTTTCACAAAATTAGCCATATCATTAACTGAGCTATATTGAGCACCAGCACCTAAGTTGGGACTTATTAGTAACTCTGAATGATATTCCTTTTCATCATAATGACCTCTAGCCCAATTATCATTATCTAAAACATTTTGAGTACCGACAAGAGAAGAATTCATCCTCAAAGGTTCATAAACTTCTTCTTTCATCCAATCTTCAAACTTCTTTCCAGTAATTCTTTGTAATATATAAGCAACCAAATCATAACCAGCATTTGAGTAAGAATAAGAATGACTTTCTCCTACTGGATATTTTTGCCAGCTTTGATTTATAGAATCTATATATTTATCAAATGAATACAATGGGTAACCTTCAATATCAGACATTAAGGTAAAATGCTGCAAACCTGCTCTATGAGCTAATAAATGACGAAATGTTATTTTATCAATTTCCTTTTTATCATAGGTGGTATTGATCGAAAACTCAGGATAAAATTTACGAATTGGATCATCAAGTTTTACTAATCCTTTTTGTACTGCTCGGAAGAACGCTGTTGCTGTATAAGCTTTAGATAATGACCCTATCCTAAATAATGTTTTAGGAGTTACCTTTTTTGTTTTTGATCTATCAGTAAAGCCAAAACCTTCAGACCAAATGATTCCCGATTTATCTATAATTGCTATCGATAATCCTGGTATGTTTCTCTCTTTAAGGCCTTTCTCGATTATTTCACTAATATCTCGCTTAAATTGGTTCATATAATCATTAGTCATTTTACAAGTCTCCATTAGTGATTAGTAATTCTTTTTACACTGGATAATAATCCATATCCAATTCTTTCTGAATCATTCTGTTATTTGTGATTCTTCAAATAACTTGTAAGTATATTTGAGTAAATATTAAATGAATTCCGTTAACTCTTAATTACAATTTTGGATTACATTTAATTGTATTTCATTCTTTTTAGAAGTAAAGACTTATTTTTTTGAATTAACATGAGTGAGCTCAATAGTTTAAAATAAAAATAATGAAAGTTATGCAATAAATTCCAAATGATTCAACAATTTCTATAACTACTTCTTAAAACCACCATGATGAAATGCTACTTGACAATTAAGTTTATGAATTTTACAAAAAGCTACTATTTCATTTTCAATAGGATCCCACAAAGTTGGATCTATTCTTATTTCTTCATAAAAGTCAAAGAGATGAGGAAATTGTTCTATAATCAAATTCATTATTCTTCGAATATTATGAGCTCTAAAATTAAGATTCTCAAACATAAAATCAGTCGTAAAGTGTTTTGTTGCTAGTATTATTTCTTTCCAATCAGTGATTTCAGGAAAAATAGGTGAAATGAAAACATAGGTAGCTATCCCTTTATTTGCTATGTTTTCTAAAGCTTTAATCCGTAATTCTGGTCTTGAAGCTAGAGGTTCGATTTTTTTTGCATGATTAGTATCTAAAGTGCTTAAAGAAATACCTACACGAATATTTTCAAATAATTGAAATAAATCAATATCTCGTTCAACAAGCCTTGATTTGGTCAACACATCGATTTTTGCTTTTGTCCCCACCAATTTCTCTAATATAGAACGAGTGATTTTGTATTTAGCTTCAATTGGACAATAAGGGTCAGTTACTGAACTAAATAGAAGAGTTTTATTGGTATATTTTTCAGGTTTGATTGTTGATAAATCAAATTTTTTGATATCAATAAATTTCCCCCAATCATCACCACCATGATTAGTAAAACGCTTCATAAATTCAGCATAACAATAAATACAACCGTGTTGACATCCTACAAAAGGATTTATTACATAATCAATTCC